>ERZ1643249.17-NODE-17-length-284013-cov-63.060590_pt1 | contig 284013 bp, 266 predicted proteins | sample MGYA00579263_ERZ1643249 | MGnify/ENA primary metagenome ERZ1643249 (study PRJEB29033, sample SAMEA4952264) | chicken gut metagenome | biome: Broiler Chicken; feature: Gastrointestinal Tract; material: Caecum | place: Ireland | collected 2018 | study: Broiler...
AAACCGCCAAAATCAACCCGAACACAGGGAGGTGATCCTATCGCTGATTATATCATGGCAGACACGAAGCTGCCCGCCTATCTGCCCTATCCCCGTTTCCTGCTGAAAATGGAGATTTCCCAGACCGCCAAGCTGCTGTATGCGCTGCTGTTAGACCGCTCCACCCTCTCCCAGAAGAACAAGTGGCAGGACGACGAGGGCAGGATTTATATTATCTATCCCATCGCGGAGATAGCCGAAATACTGGATAAAGGCAGCACCACCATCAAGGGGGCGCTGAATGAACTGGACGCGGCGGGGCTGCTGGAACGGGAACGGGGCGGCTTCTCCGCACCGAACCGGCTATATGTGAAAGTGCCGCGTGTGCCACAGGTACAGTTTTCCGACCAACTGATGGCCGGAAATCCGACCCTCATAGAGCCGGAAAACCGTCCTACTGATGGTCAGAAAACCGACCTTATGATGGTCGGAAAACCGTCCCCTAACCAAACTACTATAAACAACCTTACAGAGAGCCAAACAAAGGGAGTGAGTGGGGAGCCGCCCGCGCCCTATGGCCGATACCAGAATATTTTTCTGTCACAGACCGAATACGACGAGTTGCAGGCAGAGTACCCCGACAGGCTGGAACGGTTCATCGAGGAAATGAGCCGCTACCTTGCCGCCAACGGGAAAAGCTACCAGAACTATGCCGCCGCCCTGCGGATATGGGCGGGGAACGACAAAAAGAAAGCCCCGAAAAAGGGCATACCAGACTACTCATGCAAGGAGGGCGAGAGTTTATGAAGAACGAAATCAACGCTGTTTTGGAGAATATGACGGCCGCCACCCCGGAGCCGGAGGACTACACCGGCGAGGACGGTTTACTGTACTGCGGCAAGTGCCGCAAGCCGAAAGAAGCCTATTTTGCGCCGGATAAGGCCGCTATCTTTGGCCGTGACCGCCACCCGGCAGAGTGCGACTGCCAGAGAGCCGCCCGCGAGGAACGGGAGGCCGCCGAGAAGCGGCGCAGGCACCTTGACACCGTGGAAGAACTGAAACGCCGGGGCTTTACCGACCCCACCATGCGGGACTGGACTTTTGAGAACGACAACGGCAGGAACCCGCAGACCGGGATTGCCCGCCGGTATGTGGAACACTGGGAGGATATGCGAACCGACAATATCGGCTGCCTGTTCTGGGGCGGCGTGGGAACCGGGAAAAGCTACCTTGCGGGCTGTATCGCAAACGCCCTCATGGAGAAAGAAATCCCCGTCCACATGACAAACTTTGCCCTTATCCTCAATGACCTTGCCGCCAGCTTTGAGGGGCGCAACGAATACATTTCCCGCCTTTGCCGCTATCCGCTGCTTATCCTTGACGACTTCGGCATGGAGCGCGGCACCGAGTACGGGCTGGAACAGGTTTTCAATGTGATTGACAGCCGTTACCGCAGCGGCAAGCCGCTGATCGTCACGACCAACCTCACGCTGGACGACCTGCACAACCCGGAGGACACCGCCCATTCCCGGATTTATGACCGCCTGCTTTCCATGTGCGTCCCGGTGCGCTTCACCGGCGAGAATTTCCGGCAGGAAACCGCGCAGCGGAAAATGAAGAGCATGAAGAAACTGATTGCTGACTGAAAGGAGTATTGCCTATGAAGGAAGTCCCGATTTGGGAAAAGAGTAATTTGACCTTAGAAGAAGCGGCTGCGTATTCAGGAATTGGTATCAACAAGCTGCGCGACCTTACCAGTGAACAGAATTGCCAATTTGTTTTGTGGGTGGGGAGCAAGCGCCTGATAAAACGCCGTCTATTTGATAAATTCATTGAGCAGGAGTATTCCATTTGAAATTTGTGATGTGAAAGCAGAACTTGATATGATACAATAGTTATGTCATATCAAGGCTCTTTCCATCACGGAAAGGAGTTTGACAATGTCCGAGAAACGCAAAGACCATAAAGGAAGAATCCTGCGGACAGGAGAGAGCCAGAGAAAAGACCTGATTTATCAGTACCGCTATACAGACATCCAAGGCAAACGGCAGACCATCTATTCCTCTGATTTGAAGGAATTGCGGGAAAAGGAAAAAGAAATCCAGAAGCAGCTTGACGAAGGGATTGACTATGCTGCTGGAAAGGCAACCGTGATTGCCCTTGTGGAACGCTATATCAGCTTGAAACAGGGTGTGCGCTACAATACCAAAGTCGGTTACAATTTTGTTCTGAACCTGATTAAAAAAGAAGATTTTGGCTACCGGCAGATAAGGGATATTAAGGTATCAGACGCGCAACAGTGGATTATGAAGCTCCACAGCGACGGGAAAGGGTACAGCACTATTACCAGCGTCAGGGGCGTTGTGAAACCCGCTTTTCAGATGGCATACAACGAGGATATTATCCGCCGCAATCCTTTTGACTTCAAATTAGTGGACGTGGTTCCCAATGACTCACAGAAGCGGATTGCCATGACGGAGGAACAGCAGGAGATTTGGATGGGCTTTATCCGGGAGGACAAAACCTACACCAAGTATTATGATGAATTTGTCGTGCTGCTGGGAACGGGTATGCGTGTCAGTGAGTTTTGCGGCCTTACAAAAAGTGATTTGGATTTTGAAAACCGGCGAATCCGGGTAGACCACCAGCTTGTCCGGGAACGGGGCGGAAAGTATTATGTCGAGAAAACCAAGACGGAGTGCGGCTGCCGCTTTATTCCCATGACAGAGGAAGTTTATCAAAGTCTGAAGAATATTCTTGAACGCCGCAGGAAGATAAAGACGGAAATCATTGTAGACGGATACAGCGGATTTCTGCTGCTGGATAAGGACGACAAACCCAAGGTGGCGTTGCATATCGAAAATGAAATGCGCTGGGCGATGAAAAAGTATAAGAAGCTGTACCCGGACAAGCCGCTGCCGCATATCACACCCCATGTGTTCCGCCATACTTTCTGTACCAATATGGCAAACGCTGGTATGGATATAAAGACCTTGCAGTATGTGATGGGACACTCTGACGTTGGAGTAACGCTGAATGTCTACACCCACGCCAGCTATGACCGGGCAGCAGAGCAGATGGCAAAAATTATAGATTTCAAGGGAACTGTCATGCCGGAAAAGCAGAGAAAATCAGGTTGAAAATGCACCAAGTTACTACACCAATTACTACACCATTTGCCCGTGAATTTGCGTAGATTTACGAAGAATAGCGTAGGTTTGGGGCAAAACAGAAAAATTGAAAAAAGCGCCGGAAAGCCCGTAATATCAAGGTTTGAAGGCTTATGAAGGGATATAAGAGATATGATAAAAATACTATTCGTGTGCCACGGCAATGTTTAAAGTATGGCGAGAAAGCCTTGATTTTGTAGGATTTCTGAGATGGAGACGAACAATTTACACCTTATTTATACCTTTGGAAGATCGAATCGGTAATTAAAATGTAGGGAACTACAAAAGATTTGTTTTGAAAATTAGAAAATGTTAAATGCAAGCATAATCTCAAAAAAATAGGAAGTTGCTGATTTTTTACAAAAGAAATCTTGACAGCAACATCGGAAACTGTATAATAATATTAACAGAAACCACCACGCCTCTGATTTTTCATGCGCAACCCGGTGGGATTTTTTTATTTATGGGGTGTTTTATGTATCAGTATCCAAAACAAATATTAACAATAGAACAACAAGTGCAATCTTATGCAGATGCAGGAATGGAGATTACATCTCGTGAAGATGTAGAGAAAGTATTAAAAACAATTGGGTTTTATCGTTTGAGAGGATACTCGTTTCACCTATATGATAATACTGATAAGAAGTATTCAGATGTTAGAGTGTATTATGAGTAAGGATATTGAGACCGCTCTTGAATGTTATAAAATGTGGACGAGCGTATCAATGGGAAACATACTTGATGTTTTGAGAGATTGTGAGACATGGCAATCTATTGCACTATTGTGAAATTAGAAGATGGGATAGACACTATTGAAAACTAAAAGATATTGGAAAATAAGAAAGATACTATTAAATTGGATTTTTAAACTTAAAAAGATACGCTTTACTTTGGAAAGTCGAAGACAGTCATCTAAGGAATATTGGTCGTTTAACAGACTTCTTTTGGAGAGATTTGTTTCTGGTGTTATTAAGGGAATAATATTAGCAACAATTCTTGGTTTGTTGGATAAGCTGTTACTTAGCATTGGCGTGATACTGGTTATAAATAGTAATATTTTGTCAGATGTACTTATTGGAGAATTAGGCGTTGCAGGTGTTATTTTAGGATTGTATTGCTCTAATATTTCAAGTATATATTCTACAAGATATGCTAATGCTCCAGAAAAAATAGCTATTGCCTTTCAATATGATAGGTTGACGGTAAAGTGTTTAAATGCCATTAGTAGTTGTATAATATATGGAACAATTATACTTGTTGAATTATTAATGGGATATGACGTTGGTTGGGTATCTGCCGGTACATTAATTATATGGTCAATAGTGGTCGTTATTTCTTTTGGAATAACTGGAAATAGAACATACCAGTTGTCAGATGTATTTAGAGTATCAGATGATGCTTATATTGCATTAGGAAGAGTGATTACCAAAAGTCTTAATCGAGAACTGTATGCATCAGATGCAAATTATCAAAATCACTTTTGTAAGATTGCATCAGATAGAATTGAATTACTAAAAGTTATTCAAAAATATGGATGTAATCCTGATTCGGCAGATAGCTCATCTATTCTTAATTTTATGTGTACGAATCTAGACCTTATTGAACAGTATTGGCTTATTAAGAGGCATATTTCGAGAGATTCATTGTGGTTTAGGAGAAAAGGAGTATATCAGAAGTGGCATTTTGCTAATGACACGGAAACCTCAATGGCGTTAAGAACAGGAACCTCATTAAGACCAAAGGAAAAACCTGATTTTTATTGGTTCGAAGATGAATTAATGTCAATAAATCATGCATGTGTAAATTATTTGATTAAAAGGAATGACTGGGGGACTTTATATAGTTATTTTTCAGTCTTTGAGTCAGTTTGTAAATCCGCAATAGAACAAAAAGAGGCAAATTACTATGTAGGACAAATTGATTCGCTAAAAAGTGTTATTCAAAGTTTTGTAGATAACACTAAAATAGAAGAAAATGTTGCCTTTGCAGGAATTGTCGAACATATTTCTCTTTTATATTTGGATATAATATTGGAGTCAAGTAAGTATTTTAGTAATCTTGATATTAATGCAATAAGCAAATCGGTTATAAAAGGAATTGACACCGGAAAGAGATACAACTCTATAAAGGCAATTAGGGGAAGAAATTATATAGAAATATATAAGAAGATGATAACTGAGGTTTATGCAGAAGGACATCGGATCACTCCTGATTGGTTAATTAAGCAGTATGTGGCAAAAGAGGAGTTTGTTTATGTAAATACCTTATTTGATATGGTTAAAGAAGGGGTCGAACAGGCATATTCATTGAGTAGTTTTTTTGTTGAAAAAAATATGTATTATGAAGCGTGCATTATGCTTACGAGATTCTATGAATATGAGTCTAAGTTGTCAAATTTCTTTAAGTTTGCAAATCAGGTAGAAAAGAATTTAAATAAATATCATTTGGATTCTGCAGATAAATGGGATGACAGTAGATTAGCAGGAGTAGAAGAAAAATTTTTGGAATGTAAAAAAGAACTTCCAGAAATGTTGCTAAAATGTTCAAGTGCTTTTGCAATTAAAAATTGGGATAGAAGAGAAGAATATCCTGACTTTTTAGGTGAGTGCTATAACCATATTGCAGAAGATACGGTTGAGGCTATTGTCAACTCAGATAAAAAGCAATTTGAAAAAGATTTTGAGATTTTAACAAAGATAATGCTTTTATACCAGGAGTATATCAGAACGGATTTTATAAAGAACAAAGATTTATATAGAGTAGAATATGCATATTATATGTTTACGTCTCCGATTGTTGAATGGGCACAAATTGGTGGACTTGGAATATTGTGGGGCGAATTTTTTAAAGATGTAGAATGGTGTAGTATCGTAAAAGAAGCTTCAAAAATTGTACTTAATGTAAAAGAGGATGAGGAGAAGTCAACAGAGCTTGCAGCTCAATTAATCGAATTTGCATCACGGAGAAATAAATTCCTTTTTGGTATAGGGGCAAGAGATATCCTTGAAACAAAATGGAATCAATTTGTCGCAAATGCAATAAGAGAGTCTGCTACTATTGAAACGGAATATGTTATGTTCAGACAAGAGATAAAGACTGATAGTAAAATTATTAAAGCATTTTGCTCAAATTTTTTAGATATGGGATTTACGACAGATCCATCCGAAGTATTTTGGGTTATATGTATTAATCCGCTACTCCCTAAGGAAAAGAGATTTCACACTAGATTTTCGTGGGAGGATGATTTGAATGAATAATATATTAAGAATAAAAAGGAAGATGGAAAAAGTATATAAACGTCCCATTGATAACATTTATTCGCATAGTTTTTACAGTGAGTTGTTTTCAGGTTATGAGTATTCGTTAAGCGAAGAAAAAATTAATAGAAGAGATTTCTATATAATCATTCCAGATGATAAAGAGATTGTAGAATTATTTGGAAACGGTAGGCATTATGATTTTTCATATGAGTTTAGTCAATCTATTGATAGAGTCCTTTATAGCATGGCTGTTTATGGAAAGGCATATATTTTCGTAAAGACAGATTATATTAACGAATCTGATGCGAATGGAAAAGAAATTAAAAAACTAAGCGCTATTCATATAGGAGAAGTAAAAGGAATTCCAAAGAAAGGTAAGTTTTACTCAAAGACTTATTCAAATGGAATCTCTGAATTCAATATTGAAGAAGGTAAATTAATTACTTTTGACTTAAAGGAATTTGGATATAAAAGAAATTACTTTAAAAACCTTGTAAAACATTTGGGAAAATATGATATTACATCTAATTCTCTAGAATTAATAAACACTGAGCCTGCATATGATTTTAGCGTACATGCAGATAAAAACAGAAAAAGGTTCTTAAAAAAGGTGAGAAACATTGGTTGGAGTTTTGGAACGGATGGTTTGTCGGATAGTTATATTTTGTATAAGGAAATCCAAATGAAGTTATTTAAAATGCAGATGCTTCAAAATGTTCTTATGAAAATTAATCAAGTGATAGCAACAGAATATATTCCTAATAAAGAATTTGAAATAAAAGCGTTAACCAGTAATGTTGACTATGTAGGAGCGTGGACTAAATTCCAATCTGGAGAATTAACAGTTTCGGAATTGAATAATATAGTATGGAAAGGACTTACTGATTAAGTGAACATGTTTACTGTAGAATGCAGGCTCCTCTTGCGGAAGTATCCTAATTGCAAATCTTACCTCACTAAAACAGGGCCTTCCATTAATGACTTTAGGTACAAGCTAAAATGAGAAATTCCAAATGCACATAAGCATGATGTGAGAGAATTTGCCATAAGTTTCCTTGGTTACCTTACAGCGAACCACTCTGGAAATGTCAATGTCTGGAACGACTTAACATTTCCAGAGTGGTTCGTTTCTTTTATATATTTAGGCAAGTGATAGTATGAAAATGATGAGAAAAATGTTGATAATATTCGCGGGTGAGATTATAATAAAGAAGATTTGATATATAAGGAGATTATACTTATGAATTATTTGTCTATACAAGATGTTTCAAATAAATGGAATATTAGTAAACGAAGAGTGCAAATCTTGTGCCATGAAGGAAGGATTAATGGCGCAAAAATGATAGGAAATATGTGGGTGGTTCCTGAAAATGCTGTAAGACCAGCGGATGCACGAAAAAAGAACCCAATAATGGAGAAAAAAAAGTCATACTCACTTGTGAGAACTGATTTAAAAAAAGTATTAAAATGCATGTATAAAAAGGCAGAGCAATATGAATTTATAGAATCTGATAAAAAGATATATGTTTTGTCAATTCTTTCAGGTGTTCTATGTTCAACTTATATCGGAACAAATGAAAGTGAATTAGAGATTATCAATCAAATTTTTTTTGATATTTCAGGTAAGGTTAATCCATATGAGATTGACAAAGAAATTCTAGATATGGCAGTTGAATTTATCAAATTATATAAAAATAACAAGGAAGTGGAGAGTGTTGTTTCGTGGGCTTATCAATATTCAAATAGAATTATTGATAATAGTGATTATAGTAATACACAGTTTTTTACAGAAAAATATATGATAGATTTTATTGTTCACCATATAGAAGAATTGTCTTTAGCAAAAAAAATACTTGATCCGTGTTTGGGCGGAGGCAATTTTCTTGTTGAATGTTTAGAATTTTTGTGTGCTGGATGTACAGAAGTTGATGTTGAGAATACAGTCATATCTCAAGCAAAAAAGCTATATGGGTATGATATTGATGATATTATTGCCAAAATTGCTGTGGTGAATATTAGAATAAAAGCACTTTCTATAATTCGAGAGAAAGGTGGTAAAGCATCTTTTGATGTATGGAAAAAGATAATTCCTAATATTTTTTGTGCAATGGAAAAAGATGTCACTGTTGGTTCTTTGGCAAAAGATAATAGGATAGTGTGTAATATTTTGAGTGGAGATATTGTGGAACATGATAAAGCATTAGGTAACGCTAAAGTAATAGTAACAAATCCTCCATTTGCGTCAATAAAAGGTATGTCTAAGGAACAAAAGAATTTTTTGAAGATGAATTATCCCTTAGCAAATTGTGATACTTGTGTTGCGTTTATGGAAGCCATAGGTAATCTTTTATGTGCGGATGGTGTTTGCGGAATTGTATCACAAAATGCATGGATGTATTTGAAATCATTTTCAGAAGCTAGAGAAAAATATGTGAGTGAATATTATTTTCGATATATTGCGAATTTGGGTTCAGGCGCATTTATAGATTTAAGTGGAGAAAAATCAAATGTCTCTTTGATTGTATTTGAAAAGAAAAATCAAAAAAGAGTTCCATGTGTTAAAATTATAAATCTTTCTGTGGAGTCATTGTCGGATAAGATAAAAAAATTAATAACAAAAGAAGGTTTATTTGAAATTAATCAAGACAAATTAAATGGGGTGAATGGTTTTGTCCTTTCTGATAACAATGCATTAGATATGAATTATAAGGATAAGGAACAATATAGTTCTTCAGCGGTTCCAATGCAAGGGACATCGACCGGAAATGCTAAAGAATTAGTAGGGTATTTTTGGGAACATTTTGGTGAAAAAGAATGGATTCCAGTAAGTAAGGGGGGAGGATATTGTCGCTGGGAAGGATTAAATAACAGCGTTGTAAAGTGGGGAGAAAATGGAGAATATATCAAGAAACAGAAAGGGTCTGCATTAAGAAATATAAAATATTTTGGAAAAACGCAGTTAGTGTTTAGTGATACAGGAACTGCAGGATTAAATGTAAGATTATTGCTAAACAATCAAATTTTTATTGCTTCAGGACCAGGAATAAGAATACTACAAGGTAATGAATATGCACATATGGCATTTCTTAATTCAAGGTTAGCTGCCAATTATGTAAGGACTATATCTCCTAAATTAACCATTGCAGCAGGGTATATAGGACGCATTCCTGTAGAGCCGACTCTTTTGTGCTCGACAGTATTAGAAAGGAAGGCAAGGTTGTGTGTGGATTTGAAATGTAAACACTTACAATCTAGACCAAATAACCTTGAATATATTGATGTTACACAGGTGGGAAATGAAATTGATTTGAATCAACAAGCATGGGAGTTATTTAAAAGTGATATACTGAATGAATTACTTAAATTGGAAGTAGAAAGTCAATGTGATGAAATAATTTTGTCTGAGTTTTCTTTGAATGAAGTTGAAAGAAATGCTTTGTCTAAAGCAGTTGGAGAATGCGCTTTTAGAATAAAGACAGTTCAGGAGGTTGATATTACTAAATTTGATAAATATCTTGCAAAACTTCTTGATGATGCCTGCATGTTAAAACGATCACGAACATCAAAAGCTTCTTTGGGGTGTGATGGTATGCTAGAATATGTGGCTAAAGATTTGAAAATAAGTCCAACAAGTTTGGTAGAACAAATATGTCAATCTTTTTTTATGATGCAACATACATTGGAAAAATATAAAGATTTAATTATTCATAACTACTTATTGCATGAAATGGGATATTCAGTGACAACAGGTGTTGTTAAAGAGAAGATAAACAGCGATGAACTGATTGAATCGTTTGAAAGTGTTTATGGAAAACAACTAGATATTGATCAGTGGTTAAAAAGTAAGTTCAATTTGATTCATTGTGGTGTTTTTAAGGATAAACCGTTTATTATTTACGAGGATGGTGAATTAAAGAAGTATGGTAAATCAGTTTAGACAAGTAGTGTCTGCATATATTAATCAGAACAGTGAAGAAAAAAACTGGGAAGAAATAAGAGAGTTGTTTACGGTATATTCATATGTGGCATTTCTTTTAGTGGCGATAAAGAATACAACTGGAAAAGTTGATAGGGTAAAAGAACGAGCGATAAGTTTAGGATTGGAATCAAAAGATAATTTGAATTTACTTTTTAGTTATCCTGCAACCGAAAATATCGCTGAAGAAATTGCAAGGATTATAGATGATGAAACTCAAATTGATATTAATGCGGTATATCAAGCATATTTATCGGTTGATTATCGTATGTGTAATAATCTTGTTGAATTTTCAGGAGGAAAGAATAGTAGAGATACGTTGGGCTCTTATTATACACAGGAAGAATTTGCTTATGAAATTACTAAAAAAGCTATAGATGAATACTTGGTGAATTGTATAACTAATCCGAATATTATTAGCGTAGCAGATTTCTCTTGTGGCGGAGGAGCATTTTTGATTGCAGCATATAAAGTATGTAAAGATTATGGTATTAAAGTGAAACTGGTTGGAGTGGATGTTGATCCGATTGCAATTATGATTACAAGGTCTAGGTTAATAGAAGAACATGTAGGAAATAATGCGCAACATATTATTTTAGGAAATCCATTGCTAACTGTGAGTAATTCCCAGAAATCTACGAAAGCGTTTTCTATGGCTTTAAGTGGAAGGTATTATAACTCTGATTTAGCTATTGATATTAGTGAGTCGTATGACGTTGTAATTGGTAATCCACCTTGGGAAAAAATTCGCTTTGAAGAAAAAAAATTCCTTTCTCACTACATGGATATACATTTGATAGCTTCTAAGAAAAATCGAGAGAATGTTGTAAATAATGCTCTTGAGACAAATCAAAAATTTTATCGGTCAATTCTAGAAGACTATAAGATTGCAAAGGAAGATATAAAAAAGCAGGAGGTATTTATTGATACAAGGGTGGGTGAACTTAATACATACGCTTTGTTTACAGAGTATGCATTAAAACATATATCAAAAAAAGGTATTGTAGGAATGATTGTAAAAAGCTCATTATTGAAAATGCCGGTCTATAGTGAATTTATGAAACATAGTATGGCTTCTAAAAAAATCTATGAAATTTATATGTTTATGAATCGAAAAAAGATTTTTAATATTGATTCGAGAGAGGAATTTTCTGTTGTATATTATAGCAATGATAATAAAAAAGATTTACAAATAGCAGTAGATATAGATGATTATAGAGAATTCTATGTTAAAGATAAAATAACAATATCAAATGAAATGCTTAGGGTGTTAAATCCTGAAACTGGTATGTTACCGAATATAACAAGTAATGAAGAATTAGATTTTTTATGTAGTGTTTATAATAATAATCCTACCTTTGGAAATGAATATACTGGTTGTCGTTTCGGAAGGTTAGTACATCTTACTAATCACTCACAGCATATATTACGTGAGAAAAAAATGGGCTATTTACCTATTTATGAAGGAAAGTTTATTGAACTTTATACGGGAAATTATGCTACATTCAAGGGTATGAATGAAAACGAAAAATATAAGAATAAGGCTACAGCAATACCAATCGACGATGTTACAGGCACGGAATATCCTGAAGCGAGATTTTATATTAAAAGTGAAATTTGGGATAATCTTTCAAAAAACTTTCATGAGGGCTATATTATTGCATGGAGAAGCTTGACTTCTGCAACAAATCGAAGAACTATGCTGGCAACATTGTTACCTTTAATACCTACATGCCAGTCAATACAAATACTTCAGTTAGACAATATTGATGATATGCTACAAATACTTGTCTTGTTTAATTCAATAATATTTGATTATATAGTCAGATTGAAGATGGCAGGATTAGACTTAACTCAAACTATAATTAAACAAATACCTGTACCAAAGAAAGAAATATATGAATCAGTAATTGTATTTCAGGATAAAGAGGATACAATACGAAATCATGTATATGCGAGAATTAAGTACTTATATGCCAAAGATAAAAGAGTGAGTGCTTTATTTGAGAATAACGATATTTGTGACAGCACAAAAAAAAGTCGAAAACAGATTATTTCAGAGTTGGATTGCTTAGTAGGAGCTATGTATGGTCTATCTACAGAGCAAATAAAAGAGATCGCAAGTACTTTTGATAAATATTATACGAAAAAAGAAGTGGAACAGTGGTTTTAATCACTGTTCCATAAAAATATTATAACATTCCGTATGCTTTAGAGGCAGCACCACTTCCGTTTTTTCCCCATACGCGACTGAGTGATTTAATATTATCTAATTCACTATTGTCTAGGAGTGAGAGAACATAGTAGTCAGGGGTAATTTTTTCAAAAACAAGAATTTTGAAGACAAAATCTCCACGGTTTCCAAATTTTGATAATTCATCAGTACCATCTGTTGGTTTGCCCTTTAATTGAATTCTCCAACTACCATTATTAGGAGCAAATTTAATTGTGGAAGGAAAGTAGTCTTTTCCCAAGTAATTGATGGTAATATCTTTTTCTCTGGTAGTATCTTCTGGATCAATTTCAAAGAATTTAACTCCTCCATACATACGATGGGGATCTGTATATTCATATGGAGTTCCTATAACGGAGCCTTCTACAATTTGTCCAAGCTTTGATAAATCAAGAATATTTCTCGACCCACCAGTGGATTTACGCATCTCAAACCAAAACTGTTCATTTGTAAATGCTGGTGTAGTAGTTGGCAAATCAACAATAAAATCGACATCTGTAGTTGTTTTTGCCTTAGAGAACAATTTCCTTGGTCGTTCTTTAGTTATGCTAATAGGAATAGATACTTTTTCAGAACCAAATAGATGATTCTTTTTTTGATTTGCTTTTTCTATTGTTCTTTTTTTGATTGTTGTGATTTTTTGTGAAACCTCTTTGTTTATGTAATTGGAATCTAGCAAAGTATTAATGTCGTTTATTGATTCGATTTTAGTAGAACAAATATATGAATCATCAGAATATTTATTAATTATTGAATAAATATTGTCTAGTTCACTTTTTTGTGTAGGTAATGAGTATTCCTGGATTGAAGTACTTTCAAAATTTGTCCATAATCCCCCTCCGGTTAGATTGTTTGATCCGATGGCACACCATGCACAAGTAGCATTTTCTAATAGATAGATTTTACTGTGATATGTGGTTGATATATTTTCGGAGTGAATAACGTACAATTCATCGCATAGAGAAAATAGGTTCAAAAGTGCTTCGTAGGAAGTACCATCTAGATCTATTCCTATAAATGCTTTGATGTGCCCAGTTGATTTCTTGAACTTTTCCAATGAGGATTTTAATCTGAGTACACCACTGTTTTTGGCGAAGGCAGAAAAAATAGTAAGGCTAGAATAATCATAGTTTTCAATTTTGTCTATAAGAACATTACCTAATTGTCCTTGAAATGGTTGATTTAATATCGGCATAAAAACACCTCCTAAATCTAGTATATATTAAAATGTGCGAAAGTGACAAATAAAAATGTGATTTCTAATAATAAATTTGGATCAGTTATTTGTCTGTGTCAAGAAGATAAATAAATATAGCAAATCTATACCGGCCCCAATAAAATCAATTCTATGATAAAAACATACAGTTTGGACAGTTACTTTTTACTCTTTTATCCGAAAGACTTACAATATATAGGCCCAAATGGTGAAAGAGCCCATTTGGGCCTATTATTGTATGAATTCATACGTTATAACCAGAGCAAGATCCACCCGTGTAATACAGTATTGTCATTTTGACAATTTTGTATTACTTACGAGTAGCAGATCTTGATGGGGATTACGTCCCCATACCCACGTGAAAATATAATTGCTGGCAATTACATTTTAGCAGATACGCAAGCATATCTGAGCAAGCGTCACAGACAACAAAATAAGGAAATTTTGATAAGGCATTCACCTGGAATAGGTGAGTGTTTTTTGTTTTTAAGTATTCAATTAACCGAAAAAATAAAAAAATTTCCTCAGGGGGCTGTAAAAATGCCTCTCAGCGTTTCGTATTAATGAAAGGGTATTTCTTGCAGGAAAAATAAAAATTTTTCATTAAGAGGCTGTATTTATGCCCTTCATCTTTTGTATATGTGTAAGAACATTTTTTAGCCGGCATAAAAATGATTTTTACAACAATTAGAAACAGAAATGAGGCGAGAAAAGAATGAAATATGAATACATGAAGGAGTCAGAGCAGATGCTTCAGTACTTCCAGTTTCCGAAGTTTTTGCTAAAGCTGCGAATTTCTCAAACTGCAAAATTTCTTTATATGATTTTGTATGACCGGGCACGGATATCGAGAAAGAATAGATGGATAGATAAGTATGGAAATGTTTATCTGATTTTTCCGATAGAGGAATTGTCTGTTCAAATCGACAAATGCAAATCTTCTGTAAAAACAGCATTGAAGGAATTGGATGATGTGGGACTATTGGTTCGCAGATCCGGTGGATTTTCAAAACCCAATCATTTATATGTAAAAATTCCATCGGATGAGATAGGTTTACAGACGGTTGATGATAAGGCGGTTGAAAAGATGGCTGTAATAGAGTCGGAAAAGCACCCATCATCTGGTCGTAAAAATGGCTGTGCAGGAGTCGGAAATGTGGCACCTAGTAAAGTAACTGAGAAATATAAAAGTAATAAATATCATGAAGTAAATTATTGCTATGGGGAAGGAGAGAGTTTGTGATGCGAGAAGAAGATACCGTATGTGTAGGCAGTGATGGTTTGCAATACTGCAAAGTCTGTGGGGAAGCGAAAGAAGCTTTTTTTCCTGAGGGTGGCTTTATGGAGATGAAGAAACATTCCAGACAATGTGCCTGTGACAGAAAAACGTATGAAGAAGAACAAAAATATTTTAAAGACAAAGAGTACCAGGAATTAGTCAGCAGAAATACAAGTATCTGTTTTGACGAGAGCAGAATGGAAGAGTGGACATTTGAGAATGCAGATATGTCAGACGCGGTAATGCATAAGGCAAAAAGCTATGTTGATAACTGGGAGGAAATGAAAAGAAATCATATTGGGTGTTTGTTCTGGGGACCGGTTGGTACCGGGAAAAGTTATATTGCCGGGTGTATTGCCAATGAACTTTTAAAGCAGGAAGTAACGGTAAAGATGACAAATTTCAATACCATTATCGATGATATATTTCCACTGGCAGACAAAATGGAATATATCAATGCATTGGCTTTATATCAGCTTTTGATTATTGATGATCTTGGTGTGGAACGAAATTCAGAATATGCGTTAGGAATTATTTTTAGCGTCATAGACCGCAGGATCCGTTCGGGACGACCTTTGATCATCACGACCAATCTTCCACTGAAAGAAATAAAAAGCGAGACCATGTTAGATAAAAGACGTATCTATGATCGTATTTTGGAAATGTGTACACCCATGTATGTTGGAGGCACAAGCAAACGAGAAGCGATTGCAAGTATGAAAATGGAGAAAGCGAAAACCTTGTTGAATACAAACCGAGGGAAGGAGGAATGCGAATGAATTATACAGAAAAAACAATACCTGTTTGGAAGAAATATTCTTTAAATGTTTCCGAAGCAGCAGAATATTACGGAATTGGAGAAAAGAGATTGAGACAAATCGCAGGTGAAAATGAAGGAGCAGATTTTATTTTGGAAGTAGGTTCTCATATTCGATTCAAAAGGAAATTGTTTGAAGATTATCTGGATACAGCCAGTACAGTTTAAGTAACAGAATAGAAGAAATAGTAATGAAAATAATGTTCATTTTATCTTAGCGAAGAGAAGGTCTTGTGGTATAATGAATAAACCGAGACGGTCTTCCAAGTTAAATGAACATTTAATGAAGGAGACGAAATATTATGAGTGAAAAAAGGAGAGATCATAGAGGACGTATATTACACAATGGAGAAATACAGTTATCTGATGGCAGATATCGATTTAAGTATGTCGATGAGATGGGAAAGGAGCGCTGCGTATATAGCTGGCGCTTAGACCATAACGATGCAGCTCCGAAAGGAAAGCGCCGTACTTTGTCGCTTCGAGAGATGGAGAAGAAAATCCAGGCGGATCATTTTGAGCAGATTGCAACAAATGGCGGAAATATGACGGTACTGGAACTGGTTGAAAAATATACATCAACAAAAACCGGTGTCAGACCTACTACAGTTGCAGGATACGGAACAATTATCAATTTATTGAAGAAAGATCCATTTGGAAAAAGAAGGATTGATACGGTTCGGATTTCGGATGCAAAATGTTGGCTGATACATCTTCAGCAGGTAGAAAAGAAAAGCTATAGTTCCATCCATTCGATCCGAGGAGTTCTTCGTCCGGCATTTCAGTTGGCAGTGGATGATGACCTAATCAGGAAAAATCCATTTCAGTTTCAGCTAATGGAAGTGGTTGTGAATGACAGTGTGACAAGAGAGGCAATCAGCAGGGCTGAGGAACGAAAGTTCCTACGGTTTGTGAAGGAGGATCCTCATTTTTGCAGGTATTATGAGGGAATTTACATATTATTTAAAACCGGCCTTCGCATCTCGGAATTTTGTGGTTTGACGATTTCTGATATTGATTTTAAGGAGCATACGATCAACATCGATCACCAATTGCAGAAAAAATCAAAAATCGGATATTATATTCAAGAGACTAAAACAACCAGTGGAACGCGAAAGATACCTATGAGTGCGGATGTAGAGGAATGTTTTCGGAAAATAATAGAAAAACGAAACCCGCCCAAAGCAGAACCTATGGTAGATGGAAAAAGTGGATTCTTATACTTTGATAAAAATGGAAGTATCTGTTATTCCCTGCACTGGGAGCATTATTTTCAACACATCATTCAGAAGTATAATAATACTTATAAAGTACAGATGCCTGTCATCACCCCGCATGTATGCCGGCACACCTATTGCTCAAATATGGCAAAATCCGGAATGAATCCAAAAGCATTGCAATATTTGATGGGCCACTCAGAGATCAGCGTAACGCTGAATACATATACGCATGTAAATCTTGAGGATGCAAGGGCAGAAGTTGCCCGGATTCAGGTTGTGTAATTACGATTTTTAATTAAAAATAGCAAGGTGTAAAATAGAAAAACATACACCTTATTTTACACCTTTTGCGGACAATATTATGCGAAAATAAACCAGATTATGCCAGGAAGCAAAAATTTACAAAGGCTTACAAAGCCCGAAAAACTAAGAAAAACTAAGAAAAACTAAGAAATGCGAGGTTATGCAACAATGATTAAAGTACTTTTCATCTGTCACGGCAATATCTGCCGCAGCACGATGGCTCAGTTTGTTTTTCAGGATATGGTGAACAAACGCGGATTGAAAGATAAGTTTTATATTAATTCTGCTGCGACCAGCAGAGAAGAAATTGGAAATGGGCCGCACTATGGAACCGTGAGCAAGCTTCGTCAGGTTGGCGTTCCGGTTTTAAAGCATCATGCGGTGCAGATGACGAGACAGGACTATGAAGATTATGATTTCCTGATTGGAATGGAACATTTTAATCTTCGGAACATGAAAAGAATTGCCGGCGGAGATCCGGATGGAAAGATGCATCTGCTTCTGGATTTTTCCGAGCATCCCAGAGATATAGCAGATCCGTGGTATACAGGAAACTTTGACGAGACGTATCGGGATGTAGTGGAAGGATGCGAAGCATTGCTTTCCTATCTTCAGGAGAACTCTTACATATAGGTGAAGTCAGTGAAATTCCGGCATATGTTTCCGGTACCACAGAGGAAGCATATTACGCTGGCATTTCGGATTTCGGCGTTCTTTTATGCCGATATTTTCAAAAAAGCCTTTCCATAATTCTACAAATGGATCGTTTGTCTTTTGAGACAGGCGGTCCATTTCCTTTTGAGAGAGATCCGTCAGATAGTAATCACAGTCAGCCGGATGGACAATGGCAAGGTTTCTGGTGTCATCAATGATCATCCAGTTTTCAGAAGGCAGCCGGTCGGCAAAATGAGGAGCAACCAGCGTCAGAACATTGGCTTTTGGCTCGATATGGCTTACCAGAATCCGGTGTTCCATATTGGAAAACCGGATGAATTCCCTATGGTAGTGTGCTTCATTGGCCACCTTTCGGCTCAGTTCAAAAACCCGCATGACAACAGGTTCCTGAAGATAGTCAGTGACAGAAGCTCCATAGTGGAAGCCGGCAACGACAAAACGGTAAATGGCATCCAGTTTATCTTCCTGATCTGACATGGCAGCTTTATAAATCATAGAATAAGCATAAGGTGAAATCTTTTTCTGAATGGAGCGGATAACACTGGCAGTTTTCTCAGGATCAGAGTCCACATGCCGGTATTCACAGAATAATTCCAGATTTCCTACCGGTTCTGTTTTCAGACGGATGTTGGAGTGTCCCAGTCTGGAAGCCCAGGCGTCATAAATGCATGTCATCATATCATCAAATTGGTCTTTGCAGGTAAAGATAGTAGTCATGTCTTAAAATCCTTTCTCAATTATAGCTGCCCCAGAATTGATTTATGGGAGTCTTCCATAGTAATTTCCGACTGAAAATGAAAGTCGTCGAATAATGATAACTGGCGGTAGGTCTGGGGATGTTCAATTTCCCAGTTCTTTTTGGAATCCGTACGGATCAGCTGTCGTGTGATAAAATCTTCTTCGATTGGAATCCGGTGCATCATTTTCCCATTGCAGGTAATAAAATATTTGGCTCTTTTTAATACAACGCCGATTTTTTTCAGATGCTGAAAATCCAGCAGTCCGCCTCTTCTGCTTTTGACGATTCGTCCTGCGGATTTGGTTCCGATGCCGGGTACCCGGAGAAGGTCAGCGTAAGAAGCACGGTTAATCTCCACCGGAAAGTATTCCAGATGGCGGAGAGCCCAGTCACATTTTGGATCCAGAAGAATATTAAAATTCGGACGTTCCGGACTTAACAGTTCTTCCGCATGGAATCCGTAGTAACGGAGAAGCCAGTCCGCCTGGTACAATCGGTGTTCTCTGAGAAGAGGCGGAGCAGTGCCAATGGCAGGCAGCAGGGCATCTTCGTTCAGCGGCACATAGGCAGAAAAGAAAACCCGTTTCAGATCATACATTTGATAAAGCTTCTGCGTTGTTGACAGAAGCTGCAGGTCATTTTCGCCGGTGGCTCCAATGATCATCTGTGTGCTTTGCCCTGCAGGTACAAAATGTGCCTGGCGCTGGAAAGAAGCAGGCAGATATACAGAGGACAGATTGGAATCGGACGGCAGACGCCGGTAAGGGTTTTCATGGAAAATTGTGTGAGGCAGATACTTGCTGCTGTTGGAGCGTTCCATCTGAGGGTCTTTTCCGATGGCAAGACGGTGGCTGGCAATGCCGTCCTGAATCTGGCGGAGCGGTTTTACCAGGTTTTCCGGCTTTTTATGCGGAGCAAGCTTGGAAAGCCCTTCTGTAGTGGGAAGTTCTATGTTGACACTCATGCGGTCTGCCAGATATCCCATCCGGGCAATCAGTTCTTCCGGCGCTCCGGGAATTGCTTTTACATGAATGTAGCCATTGAATTTGTATTTGGTCCGCAGCAGATAGACAGCCTGATACATCTGTTCCATCGTGTAAGTGGGACTTTTCATGATGCCGGAACTTAAAAATAAGCCTTCAATGTAATTGCGGCGGTAAAATTCTGTGACAAGAGTGCATACTTCTTCTGGTGTAAAAGTGGCTCTTGGCTGGTCATTGCTGGACCGGTTCAGGCAGTATTTGCAGTCGAAAATACACTCATTGGTGAATAAAATCTTCAACAGAGAGATGCAGCGTCCGTCCGAGGAAAAACTGTGGCAGATACCGGAAGAGACAGCATTTCCAAGATATCCCTTCTTCCCCCGGCGGCTGGAGCCGCTGGATGTGCAGGCCACATCATACTTGGCTGCATCAGCCAGAATATTCAATTTTTCCTGCAGAGTCATTTTACAGGCAGCAGTTTCCATAGGACAAAACCTCCGAACATATGTTTTGGTTATATGATATCACAAATCGAACCTATGTACAACACAAAATCGAACAAAAGTTCTGTAAAATGAAAAGAGGATAAGATATGAAAAAACGGCTCCTGTTCAGAAGGAGAATCTTCTCCTTTCGAAAGGAACCGCTGGTATCATTTTTAGAATTATAAATTTTCCCTCGGTTTGCTGCAGGAATTACGAATAACCAGAGAGCATGGAAGTGTCAGCCGCACTGGCGTCTGGTATTCCAGGGAGGTATCTTTGGACAGAAGAGTGATAAAGTGTGCCGCGTATTCTCCCATGAATTCTGCCGGGGCATGGATGGTAGTAAGCGGCGGGTTGGAAAAACCTGCCACATTTATGTCGTCAAATCCCACGACAGATACATCCTCCGGAACCCTGTATCCGTTTTCATGAAGTGCCCGCATGGCTCCAAGTGCAATGGGATCACTTGCCGCAAACACAGCGGTGGGAAGAGTGCCGGAATGAATCAGCTCCAGCATCATCTGGTAGCCGGATTCAGCAGAAAATTCAGCTTCTCTGATATAAGGATCGAAGATAAGTTGATGTTCCTGGCAGTAGCGGAGAAAGGTTTCCTTCCGCTCTTCAAAATAGTAGGTGTCATCTTCCAGACGTTCTCTGCCGCCAAGATATCCAATGTTTTTGTGGCCAAGACCGGTCAGGTAATCCATGATATCCGTAACAGCCTGGGTAAAATCCAGGGAAATGGTATTGCATCGAATCCGGGATGTTTTCATATCCAGGAAAATAATATTTTTCGTAATCGTTTCAAATTGATCCATCATCTCTTGATCAAATTTTCCAATACAGATCAGAGACTGGACTCCTTTGAGCGCTTCCAGATAATTGGAATCACTGCGGAATGTCCGGACAACTTCAATCTGGCGGCTGGCGCAGTATGTCTCAATACCGATTCGGATTGCCTGATAGTACGGATCTTCCAGTTCCTGAAACATGGAGTACCACTGGAAAATACCCAGAGCAGACTGGGAGGCGGAGGATTTTTTTTTCATGTAATGCAGTTCCTGTGCGATTCTAAGAATCCGGTCCCGGGTTTTAGTGGTGACACTCAAAGTGTCATCGTGATTCAGAACGCGGGAGACGGTTGCGGCAGAAACGTTTGCTTTTTCTGCAATCTCTTTTATTGTTGCCATAAGGTTTTTCTCTCTTTCTTTCCAGAGTCAAAATTGTTTTGGAATCATTATAACAAAGAAGCAGAAGAAAAGGAAGATAAACTCATTCCTGTTTACTAAAAAATGCAGTAAAAAATTTAGTAAAATATCTTGAAATATTTACTAAACGGTGTTACGATAAGTTTAAGAAATCAAGAACGTCTTAGAAAGGAGATACAGGCATGGCAAAAACTACTGCGGAGTTAAAGGATGCATTTAGAGATGGGGCATATGAGGAATTATTAAAAGATATTTATGTGGATAAAAATATGCTGGAATATCAGAAGGAGCGTTATATCAAAGCCCTGGAAGCGTTTGAAGCGTTATACGGAGAAAAAGAAGTTGAAATCTACAGCGCTCCGGGAAGAAGTGAAGTAGGAGGCAATCACACGGATCATCAGTATGGCAAAGTACTGGCAGCTTCTATTAATCTGGATGCTATAGCGGTTGTTGCGAAAACAGAAGATGAGCAGATCAGGATCAAATCAGAGGGGTATGAACCATTTGAAGTGAATCTCAATGATCTTAATTTGTCAGAAGAAGAAAAGGGAACATCCAAGGCTCTGACCAAAGGGGTAGCGTCTAAATTAAAGGAAAAAGGATATGAGATTGGAGGATTTCAGGCTTATATAACCAGTGATGTATTAAATGGGGCAGGAATGTCTTCTTCTGCGGCATTTGAAGTTCTGCTCGGAAATATTTTCTCCGGACTGTACAATGACATGAAAGTCGATCCGATTTTGATTGCTCAGATTGGACAGTATGCAGAAAATGTATATTTCGGCAAGCCATGCGGTCTGATGGATCAGATGGCGTCTTCCGTAGGCGGTCTGATTAACATTGATTTCAAAGATCCGGAAAATCCGATCGTAAAGCAGGTGAATGTTGATTTCGAGGAATATGGTCACAGTCTCTGTATTGTAGATACCAAAGGGTCTCATGCGGATCTGACAGACGATTATGCGGCAATTCCGGAAGAGATGAAAAAGGTGGCAAATTTCTTTGATGAAGATGTATTAAGAAGAGTGGATAAGAACGAATTCTATCTGAATCTGCCGAAGATCCGTGAAATCCTGGGAGACCGTGCAGTACTGCGTGCCATGCATCTGTTTGAAGAGAATAAGAGAGTGGATGAAGAAGTAGCGGCTTTGGAACAGGGAGATTTTGAGGCATTTAAAAAACTGGTAAAGGCATCCGGAGATTCTTCTTTCAAATATCTTCAGAATGTATACTCCGGTCATGATCTTCAGAATCAGAGTGTTTCTATCGGACTTGCGGTCAGTGATGTGGCATTGGGAGACCGGGGAGTCAGCAGAGTCCACGGAGGCGGATTCGCCGGAACCATACAGGCTTTTGTACCAAACGATATTGTAGGAATGTATAAAGAAACCATAGAGCATGTATTCGGAAAAGGTTCCTGTCATGTACTTAAAGTGCGCAAATACGGAGGAAAGAAGGTTTTATAAGATGGATCTGCAAAAAGAGATTACAAAGCTGGTACAGTATGGACTGGATCATGAACTGATCCAGCCGGAAGATAAGATTTATACGATCAATCAGTATCTGGAGATTTTTCATCTGGATGAGTATGAAGAACCGGATATATCCGGAGAAGAGATCGTTTTGGAAGATATTTTAAAGAATCTGCTGGATGCGGCATATGACCGCTACATTATAAAAAGCAACGATGTCGTGACAAGAGATCTGTTTGATACCAGGCTGATGGGAGTTCTGGTAGCAAAGCCAAGTCAGATCATAAAAGAATTCTGGGAGCATTATGAAGAAAGTCCGGAGGCAGCAACCAATTTCTTCTATAAATTCAGTCAGGATACCGATTATATCAGAAGATACCGAATCAAAAAGGATATGAGATGGAAGGTTGACAGCCCTTATGGCGAGATTGACATTACCATCAACCTTTCCAAGCCGGAGAAAGATCCGAAAGCCATTGCAGCAGCGAAAAATGCCAAACAGAGCGCCTATCCGAAATGTCAGCTGTGTATGGAAAATGAGGGATATGCAGGACGAATGAACCATCCGGCAAGACAGAATCATCGTATCATTCCGCTGACGATCAACGGAAGTAAGTGGGGATTTCAGTATTCTCCGTATGTTTACTATAATGAACACTGTATTGTATTCAATGGAGAGCATGTTCCGATGAAGATTGACCGGAATGCATTCCGCAAACTGTTTGATTTTGTAAAACAGTTCCCGCACTATTTTCTTGGATCCAATGCAGATCTTCCAATTGTGGGGGGATCTATACTGACGCATGATCATTTCCAGGGAGGACATTACGAGTTCGCAATGGAACGGGCGCAAATAGAAAAAGAAATTCAGATTCCGGGATATGAAGATGTGGAAGCAGGAATTGTACACTGGCCGTTGTCGGTCATCCGGATTCGCTGCAAAGATGAGAACCGCCTGATCGATCTGGCAGATTATATTTTAACAAAATGGCGCGGCTATACCGATGAAGAAGCATACATTTTTGCAGAGACAGATGGCGAACCGCATAATACGATCACACCGATCGCAAGAAAAAAAGGCGATGTCTATGAACTGGATCTGACACTCAGAAACAATATTACAACCGAGGAGTGTCCTCTGGGGCTGTATCATCCTCACAGTGAATACCATCATATTAAAAAAGAAAATATTGGTTTGATTGAAGTCATGGGACTGGCAGTTCTTCCATCCAGACTGAAAAAGGAGATGGAACTGCTGGCAGAATGTCTGGTGGAAAACAAACCGATGGAAAACTATGAAGAATTGCAGAAACATATTGACTGGGTTCATGATTTTATGCCAAAATATAATGAGATAAACCAGGATAACGTGATGGATATTCTGAAAGAGGAGATCGGACAGGTATTTGTTAAGGTTCTGGAAGATGCAGGTGTCTATAAATGTACAGAGGAAGGAAGAAAAGCTTTCCAGAGATTTATAGAAATTTTATAGAAAGGCGGAGTAAGGATGAAGATTTTAGTGTTAGGAGGAGCCGGATATATTGGTTCTCACACAGTGTATGAATTGATTGATGCAGGAGAAGAGGTTGTCATCATTGATAATCTTGAGACAGGACATATTGAAGCAGTGCATCCAAAGGCTAAATTTTATCAGGGAGATTTAAGAAACAGGGAGTTTGTTGACAGCGTGCTGGATCAGGAAAAAGATATTGATGCGGTCATCCACTTTGCGGCAAATTCACTGGTTGGAGAGAGTATGGTAAAACCTCTCAAATATTATGACAATAACCTTTGTGGAACAAAAACAATGCTGGAATCTCTGGTTGCGCATGGAATTGATAAGATTGTCTTTTCTTCTACTGCTGCAACGTATGGAGAGCCGGAAAAAGTGCCGATCGTAGAGACGGATAAGACAGAGCCGACCAACACATATGGAGAAACAAAACTGTCCATGGAAAAGATGTTTAAATGGGTAGGAAAGGCTCATGGACTTCGTTATGTATCCCTTCGCTATTTTAATGCCTGCGGCGCTCATGTAAGTGGAGAGATTGGAGAAGCGCATAATCCGGAAACTCATCTGATTCCATTGATTTTACAGGTCCCGAACGGACAGCGGGAGGCCATCAGCATCTTCGGAACTGATTATGATACAAAAGACGGCACATGTGTGAGAGATTATATTCATGTAACAGATCTTGCCCAGGCACATATTCTGGCAGTGAAATATCTGATGGACGGAAATGAAAGCAACATCTTCAACCTTGGAAATGGTGTTGGATTTACGGTAAAAGAAGTCATCGAGACTGCAAGAAAAGTAACAGGAAAGCCAATCAAAGCAATCGAAGAAGGACGCCGTGCCGGAGATCCGGCAACACTGATTGCATCCAGTGAAAAAGCAAAGACAGTTCTTGGATGGAAACCAGAACATGCAGATCTGGAAGAGATTATTGCGACTGCATGGAAATGGCACAGCACACATCCAAACGGATACAGCAAATAATCAGAAAATGGGATATAATTTCTGCTTTGCGGAAATTAGGAACCAGAAATTTAAGAGAAAGACAGGGAAGCACGGGTTTTCCTGTCTTTCTTTTGTGAAAAAAGAAAAAGAATGTAACTGAAGATACTTTTTTTGTTGTATAATAGTAACGTATAAAAAATAGGAGGAAAAGTTTATGAAAAAGTCGAAAAAGAGAGTCTGTAAACATTGCAATGCAGAACTGCCGGAAGGCGCTAAGGTATGCCCGGAGTGTGGAAAGAAAGTAAGTCATAAATTGGTCTGGGGAATTGTCATCGCCGTTGTGGTTGTAATTGCCGCAGTTTTGATTTTGGTGAGTGGTAATTCTAATAAGCCGCCGAAAGAAAAAGAATATGTAAAAGAAGATCAGATTGGCAGTGTATTTACGAATCCGGATAAGTACAAGGATAAGTATATCAAGATCAAAGGACAGGTGTTTAATGTAGAAGAAGATAACGGAACTTATGTTCTTCAGGTTTGGTATGACATAAAGGATTACGATAAAAACTTTATTGTAGTAACAGATAAAAAATTTGAAAACGAAGATTATATTTCTGTTGATGGCTGGATTACCGGAGAATTTACCGGAGAGAATGTCGTGGGAGGAAAGGTTTCCTGTCCTCAGATCCAGGCAGTATCTGTGGAGAAGACAACATATCAGGATGTTGCGGCTCCAACGGTGAAAGAAATCACGGTGAATAAGACCTCTGCCCAGCATGGTGTGAAGGTAACCGTGGAGAAAGTTGAATTTGCGGAAGAAGAAACCAGGATATATGTAAAAGCAGAAAATGATTCCAGCGATACGGTAAATATTTACGCATATGCCGCAGAAGCAATCCAGGATGGGAAGCAGATCGGACTGAGTGATGAGTCCTATATGGCTGGGTATGATGAGCTGGAAGATACGATTTCAGCCGGATCTTCCGATACAGGAATTATTTTGTTCAAGAAGATGGATCCGGATAAATCATTTAAACTGCAGCTTGGCGCATACAGCGATAACTTTGACATTACACTGAATGATTTTACATTTGAGATTCAGTAACAGATAAAAAAATCAGGCAGACTTTTTAGTCCTGCCTGATTTTTGTTTTCTATTTCTACTCTTCTTCTTCGTCTTCATCTGGAGCTGCTTCCGGCTCTGCGATATTTACAACGATTGTATCCGGAGAAGTAATCAGAGATATTTTCTCGTTTTTTGCAATATCCAGATCTTCTACATGGATCAGGTCGCCGGCTTTGTAATTTGCCAGATCGATTTCTACGGATTCTACCAGATCAGCCGGATATGCCTCGTATTCGATTTCAGATAAGGACTGTTCTACAATACCATTCTGAACAGAACCTTCGTTTAACAGGACAACCGGAGCTGCGGCATTGATTTTTTCATTGGCTACCAGCTGCTGGAAGTTAATAAATTCAATATCTTTTTTCAGTGCGTTATAGTTGATTTCTTTGATCATAGCTTCTGTATTGTTTCCGTCGATGTTCAGGGTGATGTGCGCTCCCTTTTTATGATCTTTCAGAAACATGGTCGTGTCATGGGAATCCAATTTCAGTGGAATGGAGTTTTCAATATCTTTACCAAACAGATTTCCGATGATATAGCCTTCTCGCCTTAGTTTTTTTGCCTTTACTTTCATATCTCTTTTTTCTGCGTTTAATGTGTTCATTTGATATACCTCCTTGAATCAACGTTAGTCAAAATGCATAGCTGCATCTTCCTGCGTCCTCACGGGGCATCGCCGTTATAATGAAAAAGAGCCTCCAGTGTAGTGGAAGCTCTTGTTTGTATGCAGGGTTTCTATGCACCTATTATCATTATAGCATAATGTGTCAAGTCCCTTTAAGAATCTGTACGCCATTGAAAGTTTTCAGTACCTGCACCTATCTCAAAATGATATTTGACAATGCCCAGATCTGTTTTGCTGTAAAAACCAATGCCGGATTTTGCGGAAACAGTCTGATCTTCATTCAAAGTGAAATAAAATTTCTGCTGATTCATTGCTGTAGGAGCCAGAAGCGCGGCTTCTACACCGTTTCGGAACCATTCAGGAGAAGCATCAGAAAGATTGGACACATCCTGAGCCGATTTGCTCTTATGAGGAGTTCCCTGGTGTTTTCCGTAGCCAATGGCAATGACCATATAGATTTTTTCGTCTTTTTCCAGTTCATACGCTGTCTTGATTTTATTGTAAGTCATTGCAGCCCAGCAGGTATTCAGACCCAGCTGCTGAGCTTTTAAAACAACTTTTTCACCATAATATCCGCAAAGTTCTTCTGCGCTGTTGTCTTTTTTACCGGCAATGGCAATATAACTGCTGACACCGGAAAATTTTCCAAAACGAGCCATAAAACTGCTGAATGCCTTTGGTTCATTGAGAACAAGCTGCATATGGAGACCACTGGCCTGATTGCATTCCTGGAGAAAGGATGACAATTCGTCTTTTACTGTTCCTTCTATTTTCTGGTCGGTATAGGAGCGTACAGAATGGCGTGTTTGTATAGCGTCTAAAAGATTCATGTTCATTCTCCCTTCTGTTACGTATCGTACAAATTGATTTCATTATACCATACTCAGGGATGAACAAGAAGAAGAATTGCAACATATATTAATGAAGAATACGAGAAAGACAGGAATGGGAAATGCAGTATGATTTTGCGGTAATCGGCGGGGACCGCCGGCAGGTATATCTGGCCAATGAATTAAAGAACCGTAGATATCGGGTCATTGTATATGGTATCAGAGAAAAAGATCTGGATCCGGGCTGCAGGCGTGGAGAAAGTCTGCAGGAAGCAGTGTCTGGCGCAGACAGTATTATCGGGCCGGTGGTGTTTTCAAAAGATGAAAAAAAGATCACCTCTGATTTGGAAAACGGCGGTCTTTGGGTAAAAGAACTGATGGATGAACTGCATCCGGGACAGAGTTTATTTGGAGGGTGTATTTCAGATAAGATCCGAAAAGTCTGCCGGGAAAAAGACGTGGAAGTCTATGATTTTATGAAAATGGATGATGTTGCGATCTATAATGCGATTGCGACAGCGGAAGGAGCCATTGTAAAGGCAATGGAATTAAAACCGGTCAATCTTCATGGAAGCCGGTGTCTGGTACTTGGGTATGGGCGCTGTGGAAAGGTGCTGGCGCAGAAACTAAAGGGCATGGATGCAGAAGTGTCAGTATGTGCCAGAAGCGACAGGGCAAGAAGTGAGAGCGAAGCAATGGGATTTTCCAGTATGGATTTTGGAGAACTGTCCAGACATATCCTGAGATTTGATTATATTTTCAATACGGTTCCGGCTGTAGTATTAAAGTATCCGGAATTAAAGCGTCTGTCCAGGGATGCCTGTATTATAGACATTGCGTCTGCTCCAGGAGGCGTTGATCAGGAAGCTGCCGGAAAACTTCAGGTGCAAAGTTATCTCTGCCCCAGTCTTCCGGGAATTTATGCTCCAAAGTCTTCCGGGATCCGGCTGGCGGAAAAAGTGATAAAACTGAAAGGAAAAACAGAATATGAAGCTGGAAAATAAAAGGATTGGCGTTGCCATGACAGGGTCTTTTTGTACTTTTGCAAAAGCCATCAAAGGGATAAAAATACTGGTGGAAGAGGGGGCAAAAGTACAGACGATTTTTTCTGATTCTGCTCAGACGATTAACAGCCGGTTTGGAAGAGCGAAGGATTTTATCCATGAAGTAACAGAAATAACAGGACAGGAACCGATGCTGACCATAGAGCAGGCGGAGGTAATTGGGCCGACAGGGTGTTTTGATCTTTTGCTGATGCTTCCCTGCACAGGAAATACTATGGCAAAGCTGGTAAACGGTATTACAGATACCCCGGCTTTGATGGCGGCCAAGGCTCATTTAAGAAATGGGAAACCGCTGCTGATTTCCATGGCAACCAATGATGCACTGGGAATGAATTTTAAAAATATCGGGTATCTTTTAAACAGTAAGAATGTATATTTTGTCCCGTTTGGACAGGACGACCCGGTAAAAAAGCCAAATTCTATGACGGCAGATACCGGGCTGATCATTCCGGCAATGCTGGAGGCGCTGAAGGGCAGACAGTACCAGCCTGTTCTTTGCAGCCGGTAAATGGAAAAGAAAAGAGGTAGAGATATATGTGTGGAATTGCAGGATTTTCAAATCCCGGGGAACAGTATCACAGAAAAAAAGAATCCTGGATTAAAGTATTGGATGATATGAACCGGATCCAAAAGCACAGGGGCCCGGATGATGAAGGCACCTATCTGGATGACGAATGCGGTCTGGCACATGTGAGACTTTCCATCATTGATCTGAAAAACGGACATCAGCCGATGATTCGTCAAAAAGACCGGAAAGACTGTGCGGTTATTTTTAATGGAGAAATTTATAATATGAAATCTCTTCGAAATGAACTGGAGAGAAAAGGTGCGAAATTTCAGACGACCAGCGACACAGAAGTCATTTTAGTCGGGTATATGCGCTATGGAGCAGCTTTTGTGGAAAAATTGAATGGGATTTTCTCTATTGCCATATGGGACGGAGCCTTAAAAAAGCTGTATCTGTTTCGGGACCGCCTTGGTGTAAAACCATTGTTTTATACAATGAAAAGGAATACGCTGGTGTTTTCTTCTGAACTAAAAGGGTTATTTCAATACCCGGGAGTGGAACCGGTCATTGACAGAGAAGGGCTGGGAGAAGTGTTTGGCCTTGGACCGGCAAAATCCTATGGGAAAGGTGTCTTTCAGGGAATCCGCGAGGTGCTTCCGGGGCATCTGATTGAATATGGAAAAGAAGGATGGAAAGACCATGCTTACTGGAAACTGGAGGCAAAGCCTCATGAGGATTCTGTTAAGGAAACCATAGAGAAAACATCCTGGCTGGTTCATGATGCCGTTCGGATGCAGATGCTTTCGGATATTCCAATCTGTACGTTTCTTTCAGGAGGGGTGGACAGCAGTTTGGTAACTTCGATCTGCGCGAAAACTCTGAAAAAAGAAGGGAAACAGCTGGATACCTTTTCTTTTGATTTTCAGAACAATCATCAGTATTTTCAGGCCAACTCGTTTCAGCCATCGGAAGATCGTCCATGGGTAGAGAAAATGGTAACGTATTCAGGAACGAATCATACATTTTTGGAGTGCGGGAATATGGATCTGATTTCTGATCTTTACCGGGCAGTGGATGCCAGAGATCTGCCGTGTATGGCGGATGTAGAATCTTCCATGCTGTATTTTTGCTCTTTGGTAGCCAAAAGCCATAAGGTAACTTTGACAGGAGAGTGCGCAGATGAAATTTTTGGAGGATACCCATGGTTTCATAAGAAAGAATGTTTTGAGGCCGACAATTTTCCGTGGTCTATGGATATGGAACCAAGAAAAATGCTTTTGAGAGATGATATCCTGAAAATGATTGATCTGGAATCATATTCCAGGGAAGCTTATCAAAAGACCATTGATGAGACGCCGAAATTATATGGAGAAGATTCCACTGAGTCCCGCAGAAGGGAAATTTCCTATTTAAATCTCAGATGGTTTATGGTAACATTATTAGACCGTATGGACCGGACCAGTATGTACTCCGGACTGGAGGCCAGAGTGCCGTTTGCAGATCACAGGATTGTGGAATACCTTTATAATGTTCCGTGGAAGATCAAGTGCCTCAACGGCGAGGCAAAAGGACTTCTGAGGGCAGCAGGAAAGGAAGATCTTCCGCCAGAAGTTTTGTACCGGAGAAAAAGTCCTTATCCGAAAACCTATGATCCTGATTATGAGAGGATGCTCTCTGAGGAACTGAGAAGGGTCATGGCAAAAGGCGAGGCTCCGATCAATCAGCTGACGGATAAGAAAAAGGCAGAAAAATTCCTGGAAAGTCCGAAAGATTACGGAAAACCGTGGTATGGACAATTGATGGCAGGGCCGCAGATGACGGCTTATCTGCTGCAGGTCAATTACTGGCTGGAACATTATAAGATCCGGTTGAACCTGTAAAGAAGAAAAGTGCAAGATTCCACGGAATTTCCGATCCATATGTGGTATAATAGAAAAAACAAGAGAGAAGGAGGCGAATACAATGGATTACAGACAAACCATTGCCAACAAATATTCAGTGCGTGATTATAAAGACAAGACGATCGACGCAAAGACAGCAAAGGAGATACGGGACTATGCGAGAACCTGTCCGAAACTTGTGGAGGACATTGCGGTAGATATCCGTTTCATGGATTATGATATGGTCTATCGTCAGTTAGATGGGTTTGCAGGATACAAAGGAATCATGATCAACGCCCCTCATTATGCGATTCTTCTTTCAGAAAAGAAAGACCATTATATTGAAAATGCAGGATATGTAGGAGAGGGAATCTGCCTGAAAGCCAATGAACTGGGAGTTGCCTCCTGCTGGATTACATTTGAAGACAGTAAGACCGTGATCCATAAATTAAATCTTGTAACAGACAAAGAGGTTGTGGGAATCATTGCATTAGGATATGGAAAGAAAGCAAGAAAGATCACAACGGGAGCAGTGGCGACCGGTGGAAATTATACGCAGGCTGATATGAAGAAGAAATCAGCAGGCGGAGCAGGAAGACTTCCGCTGCAGAAGATCGTTTATATTGATCAGTGGGGACAGGAAGCCGATGTAGATACTCTGACAGAGCGGGCTCTTTATGATCCGATGGATTATGCCAGAAGGGCGCCGTCTACATTAAACCGCCAGCCATGGAGATTCCTGATCGATGGTTCTAAAATCATTCTGACAGTGCGGGATGATGAAGAGACAAATGAATACGAAGAGCAGATTGACGCGGGAATCGCGATGCTGTATTTTGAAGGAGTCATTGAACAGTCACTGTGCCAGATTCAGTGGAAACTGGGACCGGTGGAAAAAGATTACGGCATTCCGGAAGAATATAAAGTCGTTGCTTCCTGTGAAGTTTAAAAGAGGATGTGTATACCTTCTTAAATATCAGAAAAGGTTCGATGAATATGTCATCGGACCTTTTCTAATGTTACCCGGAAAGAAATCTGCCGGGGTGTATTCATACGGTCAAACTGGATCAGATAAGCTTGTTTCAATGAATCAATCTGAAGGATGGTCCCGAGACCGAAAATTTTATGACGGATTTTATCACCAATCTCAAATATTTCCTTTTCCGGCTGATATCCGTCCAGATACCGGCTGCTGTAACGGATGTAAGCTCTGGTGTCAGAAATCAATGGATCCGAAGGCTTCCGCTCGTATTCCAGAAGAGATTCGTCAATATCCAGGAGAAAACGGGACGGATACCGCATGGAGCCGTCAAAATTCCGCCCTTCACTTTCAGACAGATACAGTCGTTTCTGCGCTCTTGTCATGGCTACGAAAGCGAGACGCCGTTCTTCTTCCATACCGTCTATGGTGGAAGTTTTCTTGGAAGGAAAGATTCCTTCATTCATGGCGCACAGAAAAACATAAGGGAATTCCAGTCCTTTGGCGGCATGAACCGTCATCAGTTTCACTTTGCCTTTGGAATCCTGGGCGTCACTGTTGGAAAACAAGGCGACGTGGGCCAGATAATGTTCCAGAGTGCTTTCTTCTCCGCAGGAAATTTCATATTCATAAACTGACTGCTTCAATTCTGCCAGATTGTCCAGACGTTCCTGGCTGCCGGCGGTCCGGTGCATTTCTTCATATCCGCTCTGATCCAGGACTTCGGACAGAAGTTCGGAAATGGTCTGTTCTTCATAGGTATCCGAAAATGACTCAATCAAATCGATAAAAGAAGCCGCCTTTGTCCCCTTAAAAATCGGATGATGAATGGTTTCTTTCAAGGCGTCATACAGAGATACGTGGTTTTGCTGTGCGTATTCCTGCAGGAAACGGATGCGCCGTTCTCCAATATTGCGCTTCGGCACATTGACAATCCGGAGGAAAGACAGGTCATCTTTAAAAGCAATCATGCGCAGATAAGACAGAGCGTCTTTGATCTCCATCCGGCCGAAAAACTGCACGCCGCTGTATATCGTGTAAGGAATCTCTTCCTTCTGCAGTACTTCCTCAATAGTGCGGGTGATATAATGGGCCCGGTATAAAATAGTCATATCATCATAAGAAATACCGGATTTCTGAAGTTTCTTTATCTGAGAAATGATCCACTGTGCTTCCTTCAGAGAACTGTCTCCATGATAACAAAGAACGGACGGTCCATCAGGAAGTATTGGAATCAGGTCTTTTTTTATTCGATGTTCATTCTTATCAATCAGAGAATTTACCGCGGCAAGAATCTGAGGCGTAGAGCGGTAATTCTTTGTCATCATAATCGTCTCAGTTCCAGGAAATACCTTATCAAAGTGAAACAGGTATTTTACATTGGCGCCCCTCCAGGTGTAAATGGTCTGATCCGGGTCTCCTACGATAAACAGATTTTTGTGATGTCCGCATAAGACCTCCATCAGCTTATATTGGAGCGCATCAATATCCTGAAATTCATCAATCATAATATATTCCAGCCGCTGCTGCCATTTCAGGCGGATTTCCTCATTCTGTTCAAAAATATATAAAGAAAATTTGATCAGGTCATTGTAATCCAGGCCGAAACATTTTTTTTCCTGGTACAGATAACCGTAAAAAATAATATCAGAAGGATCTGAGGCATGCAGATATTTGTGCTGCAGAGTGTCCAGCGACATGGTGATCATATCCAGATAATAGTCCGGATTCTTAAATAACTTGCGGATTTCAATCATATCTCTGGCTTTGGCAAACGTCATATGACGCAGAGTCAGTCCACGCTCTTCATAGATGATCTTTAGCATGGAATCAATATCGGAATTATCCAGCACAAGAAAATTTTTCGGATACTGTACCACATGGCTGTCTTCCTGAAGGATGGATACACAGAATCCATGGAAGGTATTGATATATCCGGTATCATTGTCGCCGGTCAGCTGGTGGATTCTCTGACGCATTTCATTGGCAGATTTATTGGTAAATGTGACACAGAGAATATTCCCCGGCAGGATGCCGACATCGTTGACCAGATAAGCGAAACGGTGGGAAAGCGCACGGGTTTTCCCGGAGCCGGCGCCTGCGATGACACGCACGAATCCTTCTGTGGACGTGACTGCCTGGAGCTGTTCTTCATTCAGTTGTTCTAATGAATATTCCAATGGTGTACCCTCCCTGATAAAAATGAACGTATGTTCTGATATCATTCTAGCAGAAACCAGGCTGCGGCGCAATGGGAAGAGAATAAATTAAGGAAAATATATTGATGGATCACGATTGATAATATATACTGATAAAAACATAGATGAACAAAGTGGAGGATGGATTTTGAAAAAATTAATGATTATCCTGGCAGCTGCCGGGCTGCTGTACGGATGCTGCAGAATCGTGATTTCGCAGGACACTGCGGAAAAATCTCAGGAAATTACAGTATCAGAAGGTGGGGACTGGATGCTCACAGATGATTATGACAGCAGAGACAGCAGTTTCGAAGACTTTCTAAAGCAAAAAGATGCTTATGATACTTTAAAGGAAACTTACGAAATGCTGAACAATGCTTTTGGCGGCGATTATTATGACGTCGGCCGGCAGGATATTGAGTATCTGGGGAAATTTCCCGGAGATGAAGCATATGTTTCCGGGGGAAAAGACGCGATGAATCAGAAAATCAACGGACAGATTCTGTCACCCCTTGAATCTCTGCAGGTATCTTACAATTTTGTCTGCCAGAAGAAAATGAATGAGTTGATTGGGACAGGGGAGATGTTTGGAAAAGAAGATTATCAAAGAGGAGCGGAGCAGATCATTCCAGTGCTGGCAGGGGCCTCTTATCAGAAGATTTTCAAAGCCGGGGATACATTCCAGGGGAAGTATCTGGGGGAAAAAGATCTGAAATTCCAGATCAGGGGATTTTTTAAAAAGGATGCAGGCATTTCACTGGACAATGAAGAAATACTGCTGGACCGGATGCTTGTCTTTCCGTCTCTCTGCCTGAAAGAGAACGATTCCAGGGAGTTTCAAAAGATTTTATTATCAGTGAAATGTCAGGGATATCTTCATTATGATGGAAAAAGCGATCTGGAGAAGAAGCTGAAACAATTAGAAAAAATAAAAAAAGAAACCGGATTTCGATATATCATTCCGAAAATCAGATAGAAGGGGAAGGGTTATGATGATTTCTAAGTTATTAATCGGCATGTCATATTTATCAAAAGCCTGCTGGATCGGGCTTCTTTTGACACTGATGCTCTATGGGTTCCACAAAATATGTTTAAAAAAGTCTGCCGGACAGGGAAAGGATTATATTTTATACTATATCGCCCTGGTGTATCTGGTGACGCTTCTGATGATTACAGGGATTGCAGCGCCCTGGTCGATTCATAATGCACATAATGATCAAATGATTCCCTTTCAGGATTTTGACGCCAGTTACTTCCTATTAAATGTACTCTTATTTCTTCCGGCCGGTGTTTTTCCGCCGCTGATCTCTCAGAAGGATACAAAATGGCATTGGAAATATATTGGCTTTGGGATAATTCTGTCTCTTGGAATTGAGATCATTCAGTTTTTATTCACAGGAAGACTGGCAGATATAGACGACGTGACTGCCAATGCCATTGGATGTCTGGCAGGCTATCTGGTTTTCTGGAGTTTGAAAAAATGCTGGAAAGCCAGCGGGGCAAAACCGGCAGGTTATGGAACTTACGGCTTTTGTCTGTCACTGCTTGGATGGCTGTTCGGGTTTCCTTATCGGATGGAGATGTGCCTGGGGGATATGTTTCTGGTATCCTGGGGTGTTCCCATATGGTCCGGAAATCAGGGAGGGGCGCTGTCCTTTCAGGGAATCCATTACACGCTGATCATATATTTTGTCATTCAGCTGGCGGCTGCCTGGGTGACAGGGAAGTATAATCAGGATCTGGGAGCAAAAATAGGAAAAGTTACATCGGTATGTGGAGTGGTGTTTTTTGGAGCATTTATGTTAAGAAATATAATACAAAATTTTATTTAATTTGTGAGAATTGTGTGAAAAAGCAGGATTTCACGTTGACAAATCAAATAATTCAGCATATAATAATAAAAAATTTAACAGAGCAGAGTGATAAATCCTATGAGCAAAAGTAAGTAGCTCATAACCCAGTCTCACAGAGAGCAGTTGGCCGGTGCGAAACTGCAGACATGATATGAGTGAATGGATTTGTGAGGAGCACAGAGAACTGTTTTAGCAACTAAGTAACTGTCGCCGTTATCCCACGTTACGGGAACGAGGTATAAAAGCTTTCGATAGCGGAGTACCTTAAGGAGGAGAGATTTTGTTGATCTTTATTTTATGATCACTGATTGACGGATTCTCTTAAATATGGGTGGCACCACGGTCTATCGTCCCAGGTTTTGGGATGATAGGCCTTTTTTTCGCGTTAGCTGCAAGCCACGTCAACGGATCAGATTTCCGGCAGACGGGAGCTTGCTCACGGATGACAGGAAACTGATCCGTTGATGCGGCGCCAGCCGCGAACGAACGACGAAGTCGTGAGGTACGAGGCTTGCAGCGTTAAAGGGATAGAACCTGCGGCGCCAGCCGCGAACGAACGACGAAGTCGTGAGGTACGAGGCTTGCAGCGTTAAAGGGATAGAACCTGCGGCGCCAGCCGCGAACGAACGACGAAGTCGTAAGGTACGTGGCTTGCAGCGTCAAAGAGACAGAACCTGCGGCGCCAGCCGCGAACGAACGACGAAGTCATGAGGTACGTGGCTTGCAGAGTGAGGCATGCGGCTTGCGGCGGAAAGGTCACCAGCGACCGATTGTAAGGAGGCTTGAGATGTTATATCCATCATTGGAAGAAGTGAGAGAATTACTGAAAGAGTACAAGAGTGTACCTGTATTTTACGAAGTACTGGCGGATTATATGACGCCGATTCGTATGTTTCGGGCGCTGAGGAAGAAAGGAACTTCCTGTTTTATGCTGGAAAGTGTGGAGAATAAAGATCAATGGGGAAGATATTCCTTTATCGGAATCCATCCAAAATCAGAAATCAGGATTAAGGGAAAAGAAGCAGACGTCGATGGACAGAAACAGGAGATTGAGAATCCGGCACAGTTCCTGATGGAAATTGCCAGAGAACACAAAGCTCCGGTCATTCCGGGAATGCCGAATCTGACAGGAGGTCTGATCGGATATTTCGGTTATGATATGATCCGTTATATTGAAAAGAGTCTGAAGAATGTGCCGGAGGATGATCTTCAGATGCCGGACTGCCACCTGTGTATGTATGATCAGCTGATTGCATACGATCATTTATCCAACAAGGTCATCATCATCCAGAATATCCATCAGGGAGACCCGGTGGAAGACATTTATGAAGAACTGGAAGACCGGGCGGAGCTGATCCTTCGCAAGATGGAGCGTCCGGTGGCAATTCAGAGAGACCGTTTCCTGGCAGAAGAGCCGAAGGTAATTTCTAATCTTACGAAAGAAGGGTACGAAGAAAGCGTAAAGAAAGCCAAAGAATATATTACGAAAGGTGATATTTTCCAGGTGGTTCTTTCTCAGAGATTCGAAGTGGAAAGTGACGCGGATCCATTTGATGTGTACCGCTGTCTGAGAACCAGCAATCCATCGCCGTATCTGTATTTCTTCGATTTCGTGGATTATCAGGTAGTCGGAGCGTCACCGGAGAAACTGGTCAGTGTGCAGAATCAGATTGTGACCACCAAACCGATCGCAGGAACGGTGCCGAGAGGAGCCACCAGAGAAGAAGATGATATGCTGGTAAGGCAGCTGGAGCATGACCCAAAAGAGCGTGCCGAACATACTATGCTGGTGGATCTCGGAAGAAATGATGTAGGAAAAGTCAGTGAGTTTGGCACGGTAGAAGTCAAGAACTTTATGACAGTAGAAAAATATTCCAAAGTAACCCATCTGGTCAGTGATGTCCAGGGAAAATTAAGGAAGGATAAGACACCAATGGATGCCTTGTTTAGTGTGCTTCCGGCAGGTACCTTGTCCGGGGCGCCAAAAGTGAGAGCCATGGAGATCATCGATGAGCTGGAAGAGAAGAAACGCGGCGTTTATGGAGGAACCGTCGGCTATCTGGCATTTGACGGCAGAATCGATACCTGTATCGCCATCCGGACCGTAGTGTTTAAAGACGGAAAAGGATATGTGCAGGCGGGAGCCGGAATCGTAGCGGATTCTGTGCCGAAGAGAGAGTATGAAGAAACCAGAAACAAAGCACAGACAGTGATTGATGCGATCAAGGAGGCGGCTCAGTTATGATTTTATTGATTGATAATTATGATTCTTTTACCTATAACGTATACCAGTATGTGGGAGAGCTTCATCCCCATATTGATGTAGCGAGAAACGATGAGATTACAATAGAAGAAATAGAAACCATGGCGCCGGAGGCGATTATCATTTCTCCGGGGCCGGGATATCCTGAAACCGCGGGAATCACAAACGAAGTGATCCGGCAGTTCTCCGGCAGAGTGCCGATTCTTGGCATTTGTCTTGGACATCAGGCCATCGGGGAAGTGTTCGGCGGAAAAGTCATACCGGCAGAGGAACTGATGCACGGAAAGATGAGCAAAATCTTTATTAAGAATACAGAGCCTCTGTTTGACGGACTGGAAGAGGAAATTTATGCGGCAAGATACCATTCCCTTGTGGTGGATGCGGAAAGCGTGCCGGACTGTCTGGAGGTTCTCGGAACCGATGAAGCAGGACAGATTATGGCGCTGAAACACAAAGAAATGCCGGTGTACGGTATTCAGTTCCATCCGGAATCCATTCTGACAGAAATGGGAATGAGGATTTTAGAAAACTTTTTAACAGACGTTGCAGGAATTGACATTGATAACAGAAAGAAGGAAATCGATATGACAACCATGAATCAGGAAACATTAAAACCGTTTTTAGCAAAAATCGTAGAAGGAAACCATCTGACCACAGAGGAATCTTATAAAGCAATGGACTGCATCATGTCTGGAAATGCAACGGAAGCCCAGATTGCCAGCTTTCTGACCGGGCTTCGCATGAATGGGGAGACGCCGGAAGAAATCACAGGATTTGCGAAGGTGATGCGTGCGAAAGCAGCGGTTGTTCCGGAGGAGACGGAAGCCATTGATATTGTAGGAACCGGAGGAGACCTGGCAAACAGTTTTAATATTTCCACCACATCTTCTTTCGTTATCGCGGCAGCAGGCGCCAAGGTCGCAAAACACGGAAACCGGAGTGTTTCCTCCAAGAGCGGCGCAGCCGATGTTCTGGAATCCCTGGGAGCTAAGATCGGATTGTCACCGGAAGAAGGCAGACAGTGTCTGGAAGATATCGGAGTGGCATTCCTGTTTGCTCAGACTCATCATGGCTCTATGAAATATGCCGGTCCGGTCCGTGCGCAGCTGGGAGTCCGTTCCGTATTTAATATTCTGGGACCGCTGGCAAATCCGGCGATGACTAACTATATTGTTCTGGGAGTATATGAAGAAGAATTACTGGAGCCGATGGCAGAAGTTTTAAGAAATCTCGGAGTAAAACATGCGCTGATCGTATTTGGAGACGATCGCCTGGATGAATTATCTATTTCTTCCACATCCAGTGTCTGCGAGATCAAAGACGGTGAAATTACAAAATATAAAATAGATCCGAGAGAACTTGGTTTATCCTTATATTCCAAAGACGATATCGTCGGCGGAACCGCAGATGAGAATGCGGTGATTACCAGAGACGTTTTGGAAGGAAAAGAGCAGGGAGCGAAGAGAGATATCGTTCTTTTAAATGCAGGAGCTGCTCTTTATACCATAGGAAAAGCAGCGACCATGAAAGAGGGAGTCGAGCTTGCCAGACAGGCGATCGATTCAGGAAAAGCTTTAGAAAAATTAGATGAATTTATTCAGTATACCAATGCTTGTTAGGAGTAAAAAATGATTTTAGATGAGATTGTAGAAAAGAGAAAAGAACAGCTTCAGAGGGAAATGGATAATTTCCCTCTGGAGGATATGAAAGAAATGGCCTTAAATTCAAAAAATAAGAATCATGGATTTAAGGAAGCCCTGCAGAAGGATGGGTTATCCATCATTGCGGAAGTAAAAAAAGCGTCTCCGTCCAGGGGAGTGATCGCGGAAGAGTTCCGGCCGGTGGAAACGGCTCTTGCCTATGAGGAAGCCGGCGCAGCCGCCATTTCCTGTCTGACAGAAGAACATTATTTCAAGGGCGGCAGCAAATATTTCGCAGATATCCGTGCCAAAGTGGATCTCCCGATGCTGAGGAAAGATTTCATCATTGATCCATATCAGATTTATGAGGCGAAAGTCCTGGGAGCAGATGCGGTTCTGCTGATTGCAGCCATTCTTTCAGAGGAGAAAATGAAGGAATTTTACGAACTGGCAAAGAGTCTTGGGCTGGACTGTCTGGCAGAAGTTCATAATGAAGAGGAATTGAAACAGACAACCGCCTGCAAGTGTGATATCATAGGGATTAACAACCGTAATCTGAAAACTTTCGAGGTCGATCTGAACACCACATCAAAGCTTGCGCCGAAAATCCCTTACGAGGCGGTTCTGGTTTCTGAAAGTGGAATGATGACCAAAGAAGATCTGCTGAATGTAAGGAAGCAGGGAGCAGACGGAGCCCTGATCGGCGAAGCATTTATGAGAGCTGATAACATTCAGGAAATGATGAAAGAATTAAGGCGCAGTTTATGATCGTTAAAATGTGCGGAATCCGCAGGGAGGAAGACGCTGCATATGCCGATGAAGTCTGCCCGGATTATGTCGGATTTGTCTTTGCAGACAGCCCGAGACAAGTGTCTGTGGAAGAGGCAGTCAGATTTCGGAAGGATTTGAGGAAAGAAATCCGCTGTGTTGGAGTCTTTGTCAATGAGACGCCGGAGAAGATGGCAGAAACTGCCGCACGGGTTCCGCTGGATGCGCTTCAGCTTCATGGGGATGAGACAGAAGAAGATATCCGGAAGTTAAGAAGTCTTTGTGATAAAGAAATCTGGAAGGCAGCCAGGGTGAAATCAGCGGAAGATATTCAGAAAGTGCAGATGCTGCCGGCTGACCGGATTCTGCTGGACAGTTTTTCAAAAGAAGCCTATGGAGGAACCGGCAGAACCATCCGTCTGGATATTCTGAAAGAGGCAGAGATTACGAAGCCGTATTTTCTGGCCGGCGGACTGAATCCGGAGAATCTGAAGGATATTTTAGATGAGATTCATCCGGAAGGGATTGATATTTCCAGCGGAATTGAAACCGATGGATATAAGGATTTGGAGAAAATGAAGAAAATCATGGAGATAGCAGGAGGAAACAATGGGTAAAACAGGAAGATTTGGAGAGTACGGCGGACAGTATGTGCCGGAAATTGTTATGAACGCAGTCAATGAGCTTAATGAAGCTTATGAAAAATATAAAAATGATCCGGATTTTTTGAAGGAACTTCATTATTATTATAGAGAGTATGCCAACCGTCCGTCTCTTCTTTATTATGCGGAGAAGATGACGAAGGACCTGGGAGGAGCAAAGATTTATCTCAAAAGAGAAGATCTGAACCACACAGGCGCCCATAAGATTAATAATGTTCTGGGACAGGTGCTCCTGGCAAAGAGAATGGGCAAGAAAAGGATCATTGCGGAAACCGGAGCCGGACAGCATGGCGTGGCAACGGCGACAGCAGCAGCCTTGTTTGATATGGAATGTGTGGTATACATGGGAGCGGAAGACGTGGAGCGTCAGAGCTTAAATGCCTACCGCATGGAGCTTCTGGGAGCAAAAGTAGTAGCGGTGGAAAGCGGAACCAGAACCTTAAAGGACGCCATTAATGAGGCTATGAGAGACTGGGCAACAAACATCGAAACCACATTTTACTGTATCGGATCTGTTATGGGACCGCATCCTTATCCGGCTATGGTAAGGGATTTCCAGAAGATTATAGGAGAAGAGACAAGAAAGCAGATGCAGGAAAAAGAAGGAAAACTTCCGGACTGTGTGGTTGCCTGTGTCGGCGGCGGATCCAACGCCATGGGCGCTTTTTATGATTTTATCAAAGAAGAATCTGTCCGTCTGGTAGGGGCAGAGGCAGCCGGAAAAGGGGTAGATACAGATCAGCATGCTGCAACGATGGCAAAAGGAACCAAAGGAATTTTCCATGGAATGAAGAGCTATTTCCTTCAGAATGAAGAAGGTCAGATCAATCCCGTATATTCAATTTCTGCAGGGCTGGATTACCCGGGTGTAGGACCGGAACACGCGTATCTTCGTGAAATCGGAAGGGCCGAATATGTAAGTATCACGGATGAACAGGCAGTCAGGGCGTTTGAGTATCTGTCCAGGCTGGAGGGAATTATTCCTGCCATTGAGTCATCTCACGCGGTGGCCGCAGCCATGGAGATTGCTCCGAAAATGAGCCAGGACGAGACGATGGTTATCTGTCTGTCCGGACGTGGAGACAAAGATGTATACCAGGTAGCAAGATACAGAGGAGTGGAATTAGATGAGAATTAGAGAGACATTTGAAAAAAGAAAAAACAGCGGCCAGAAGGCGCTGGTGACTTATATTGTTTCCGGAGATTACGGATATGAGACAACAAAAGAAAACATTCGTGAAATGGTAAGAGCCGGAGCGGACATTATTGAAATCGGGGTTCCTTTTTCTGATCCGATTGCGGAAGGAATCGTCATCCAGGAAGCCAGCCAGCATTCCCTTTCCCAGGGGACGACTCTGAAAGGAATCTTTCAGATGGTGAAGGAATTAAGAGAAGAGATTAAAGAAACTCCGTTTGTTATGATGATGTACTTAAACAGTATTTACCGTTTCGGAACAAAGAAATTTTTTGATCTTTGCAATGAGTGCGGAATCGACGGCGTCATTGTGCCGGATATGCCGTATGAAGAAAAGGATGAGATTCAGGGAGAGGCGACAGCCCATAGAGTAGATAATATCAGCCTTGTGACGCCGACATCCCATGACCGTATTTCTATGATCGCAGGCGATGCGGAGGGCTTTCTTTACTGCGTCTCTTCTATCGGAGTGACAGGAACAAGAAGCGAATTTACAACGGATTTTGATTCTTTCTTTGATGTGATCAAAAAGAATTCAGAGATCCCATGCGCGGTGGGATTTGGAATATCCGGTCCGGAACAGGCAAAGACAATGAGTCAGTACTGTGACGGCGTGATCGTTGGAAGTGCCATTGTGAAGCTGATCAGCCAGCATGGCACAGAGAGTCCGAAGCATGTTTATGAATTTACACACAGCTTAAGAAAAGCCTTAGATGAGTAAATTGGGAGGAAGGCTTGCCTGGATACTTGCTTTGTTTTACAATAAAGTGAGAAAAGGAGAAAAAAGATGTTATCAAAAGAAGTATTAGAATTATCAAAACAGCACTCTGTGATCCGTGATATTTTTGAATTTGGAATGCAGCGTGCGAAGGAAGTAGGTCCGGAAAATGTATTTGATTTCAGCATCGGCAATCCAAGCGTTCCGGCGCCGAAAGAAGTCGATGAGACGGCGATCCGGTATCTGCAGACCTTAGATCCTGTGGAAATTCACGGTTATACAAGCAATGCGGGAATCACAGAAGTCCGTAAAGCAGTTGCGGATTCTTTAAACCGCCGGTTTGGAACGCATTATACAGAGAATAATATTTTCATGACCATTGGAGCAGCAGCAGCCCTTGGAATCTGTTTCCGGACGCTGGTGGACGGCCCGGAGGATGAGATTATTACGATCGCGCCGTATTTTCCAGAGTATCAGGCATATGCTCAGGGAGCCGGCTGTAAACTGGTAACGGTTCTGGCAGACACATCTGATTTCCAGATTAATTTTGAAAAGCTGGAAGAAGCAGTCAATGAGCATACAAAAGCGGTTCTGATCAATTCTCCGAACAATCCGACAGGAGTTGTGTATTCTGAGGAAACGATCCAGAAACTGGCGGATTTGCTGGAAGCAAAACAGAAAGAATACGGGCACAGCATTTATATTATTACAGATGAGCCATACCGCGAGATTGTTTATGATGGGTTTGAAGTGCCGCATGTGCCGAAATATTATAAAAATACACTGGTGGGATATTCTTTCAGTAAATCCCTGTCTCTTCCGGGAGAGCGTGTGGGATATATTGTTGCGCCGACCGAGGCGGAAGACTTCGAAAATCTGATTCCGTGCTTTATTGCGGCGGGAAGGCTGCTTTCTTATGTCAGCGTTCCGAGCCTTTACCAGAAAGTCATCGGGGAATGTGTGGATCTCACATCTGACATTTCCATTTATCAGAAGAATAAGGATTTGTTCTACAATGCGCTCATTGATATGGGATATGAGTGCGTGGAACCGGGCGGAGCCTTTTATCTGTTCCCGAAAGCGCTGGAAGAAGATGCCAATGCTTTCTGTGAGCGCGCGAAGAAATATGACCTTCTGATCGTGCCGGGAGACAGTTTCGGATGCCCTGGATATGTAAGGGTTTCTTATTGTGTGCCGACCGAGAGAATCGAGCAGGCCCTGCCGCTGTTTAAAAAACTCAGGGATGAATATAAATAAACGGGAGAATGTTATGAGCAGTTGGAGAGATAATGTACGAAAAGTTGAGCCTTATACTCCCGGCGAGCAGCCGAAGGAAGAAGGGGTCATTAAATTAAATACCAATGAAAATCCATATCCGCCGTCTCCGAAGGCCATGGAGGCAGTGTCTCAGATTAAAAATCTGAGAAAATATCCGGATCCGGCGGCAGTGAAGCTGACGGAAGCCATCGCTTCTTATCATGGACTTTCCAAAGAGGAAGTTTTTGTAGGAGTTGGGTCCGATGATGTGCTGGCGATTGCATTTATGACCTTTTTTAACAGTGACAAGCCGGTTTTCTTCCCGGACATTACATATTCATTTTATCCGGTCTGGGCAGAACTTTTTGAAATTCCGTATGAAAAGAAAGCACTGGATCAGGAATTTAAGATCAGAATAAAAGATTATGCCGGAGAAAATGGAGGTGTTGTATTTCCGAATCCGAACGCTCCGACAGGAATTCTGATGCCTTTGGATGAAGTGGAAGAGATTCTTAAGGGAAATCAGGATGTTGTTGTAATTGTAGATGAGGCTTATATTGATTTTGGGGGGACTTCTGCGCTGGAACTGACCAGGAAATATGAGAATCTGCTGGTGGTGCAGACGTATTCCAAGTCACGTTCCATGGCGGGACTTCGTATTGGATATGCCATGGGAAATAAAGATCTGATCCGTGCCATGAATGATGTGAAATATTCTTATAATTCTTATACGATGAATGAGCCGTCGATTCTTATGGGGGCAGCGGTTCTGGAAGATGAAGAATATTTTCAGGAGACGAGAAAGAAGATCATAGATACAAGAGAATGGTTCAAAGAGGAAATGAAGGGATTAGGATTTACTTTCCCGGATTCTAAGGCAAATTTCCTGTTTGCTTCTCACGAAAAGTTTGCGGCAGAAGAATTATTTGAAGCTGCCAAAGAAAAAAAGATTTATGTCAGATATTTTGATCAGCCAAGGATCAATGATTATCTGAGGATTACGATTGGTACAAAGGAAGAAATGGAAGCTTTGCTCGATTTTTTCCGGGAGTATTTCAAAGAAAAATAAGTTTATGCATAATGAAAGGGAAATTTTCGCAGGAAAATTTCCTTTTTTCAGTTGACTGTAAAATTTTGTCTGGTCAGGCCGGGCGCCGCGCAGAATATGACAATTTTATAAATTAGTATAAAAGACTTGAAAAAGCAGAGAGATTCCAGTACAATGAAAATGGAAAATATTTACAAATGAAAAAGCGTGAAGGAACTGGCAAGGCCAGCGGGTATGACATGGGTTTTTCGTCCTGGAGGGAAAGGAGAACATCATGTTAAGTGAGAGAGAATTTTATGATTATGTGAGACAGCATATCCTGGAATATGTCAGGGATGCGGAAGGGAAAGAAGCCAGAGTACAGAAAATCTGCAGAAACAATCAGGTAATGATCGCAGCATTGTCGATTGGAAGAGAAGGGGAGCATCTGCAGCCGGTTTTGTACCTGGAGCCATATTATCAGGAATATGCCAAAGGATGGGATCTGTCGGAGATCATGTGTGGAATTGGGACTGCCTATGAGGAATGCAGTCTTGGTTTTGACCTGGATGAACAAAAGATGACGGATTATGGTTACATCAAAGACCGGCTGTTTTACCGGCTGGTCCATTATGGAAAGAACCGGGAGATGCTGAAGATGTGTCCATTTGATCAGATGGAGGATCTTGCGGTGACTTACCGGTGGATGGCATATCGGAATGCAGACGGGATGGCAAGCGCGCTTGTGCGTAAGAGAGATCTTCTGATGTGGGGCGTTGATGAAGAGCAGATAAAGAAAGATGCCAGACGCAATACCGAAAAGATATTTCCTCCTGTACTCAAGAAGATCGAGAGTGTGATTCCTGTTCAGGTGGAGGAAAGCGGCATACCGGTTTTTGTTTTATCTAACAGTGATTATATGAACGGAGCATCGGCAATGATCTATCAGGAGGTGCTGTACGATTTTGCGTCCAGGATGGAACAGAATCTTTATATTCTTCCGAGCAGCATTCACGAGGTGATTCTGCTGAGAGAAGAGGATGTGGAAAATGTCAGGGAATTATCGTATATGGTAAAGGAAACCAATCAGACAATTGTAAACCCTGAAGAGATTCTGTCAGATCATGTTTATTATTATGACCGCAGGTCAGACAGGATCCGTATTGCAGATCATCCAGGGTGGACGGGTATGTCATGATACGTTATAATAAGCGGGATAAGAAGGCAAGGAGTGATAGATGCATATGAAACGTTGGGAAATTTATCTGGATATGATTATGGAATTGCTGGTAATCGCCGCGGGAGCGGTGCTTCTGGTATTTGTCGTGCCAAGATGTCTGGGATTTTTATGGCCTTTTGTCGCAGGATGGATCATTGCAATGATTGCTCATCCGGTGATCGAATATCTGGAAAAGAAGATAAAGCTGCCGAAAAAGTTCGGTTCGGTCATTTTGATCGTGGCGGTCGTGACAGCGATTATCGCGCTGCTGTATTTCTTTGTACGGGGAGTGACAATGCAGGTCATTCAGTTTATCCAGGGATTTCCGGACTTTCAGAAGGACTTTATTGTGCAGTTTGATTTTTTCCGGCAGAAGATAGAATATGTTCTGGAAATTCTGCCGCCGGCAGTGCAGAGTCAGCTGGATAACATTCTTCAGTCCATCGGCAGCGGAATTGCAGGAATTGTCTCAGGCATAGGAAATTACGGGGTATCTCATGCAGGAAGCATGGCAAAAGGCATGACCAATGGATTGATCGGTGTGGTCGTTATGTTCTTTTCTTCTTATATGTTTTTGATTGACAGGGAAAAGATCATACGGTGGTATCACAGGTCAGTGCCGAAGGTTGTAAAGCACAAAATCAATATTTTTCTGCATAATACTTTGGGCGTCCTTGGAAGCTACTGTCTGGCACAGATTAAGATCATGTTTATTATCATTGCGATTTTGTGGATTGGATTTAAGATTGCCAGCATCAGCTACGCGTTTTTGTTTGCTGTTTTGATTGGAATTGTGGATATTTTTCCGATTCTTGGAACCGGTACGGTAATCATTCCATGGGCACTATTCTGTATTGTGACAGGAGATATTAAGAGAGCGGTAATCCTGCTGATCGTATACGCAGTCTGTCTGATCCTGAAACAGGTGCTTCAGCCGAAGATGATGGGAGACAGTATGGGAATCTCAGCCCTGACGACGATTTTCCTGATTTATGTCGGATGGAAGATCGGAGGATTAGGCGGTATGCTGCTTGCCCTTATATTAGGTATGTTTGTGATTAATCTGTATCGTCTTGGTATTTTTGACCGTAAGATCAATTTCTTCCGGCGAAGGATTGAGATGCTGACGATAAACAGTGAAGCAGAAGAAAAAGAAAAGGAGAAATAATAGAATGAGTTACGCAGATCAATTGTTTATTGACATGTGCAAAGATATTCTGGATCATGGAACAAGTACGGAAGGAGAAAAGGTCAGACCTCACTGGGCGGATGGAACGCCGGCTTATACGATCAAACAATTCGGAGTCGTGAACCGATATGATCTGTCAAAGGAATTTCCGGCGCTGACTCTCAGGAAGACTTATGTAAAATCAGCCATTGATGAACTTCTTTGGATCTGGCAGCGAAAATCTAATAATGTGAAAGATCTGAAGAGCAGTATCTGGGATGAGTGGGCAGATGAGAATGGATCTATTGGAAAAGCCTATGGATACCAGATGAGAGTGAAGCATCAGTATCCGGAAGGCATGATGGATCAGGTGGACCGGGTGATTTATGATCTGAAGAATCATCCGTTCAGCCGCAGGATTATGACGAATATTTATGTCCATCAGGATCTTCATGAAATGAATCTGTATCCATGCGCTTACAGCATGACATTTAATGTAACCCAGAAACCCGGACATGATAAATTAACTCTGAACGCGATTTTGAATCAGAGGTCTCAGGATATTCTGGCAGCAAATAACTGGAATGTAGTGCAGTATTCTGTTCTGGTATATATGATGGCGCAGGTATGTGATATGGAGCCGGGAGAACTGGTGCATGTCATAGCAGATGCGCATATTTATGACCGCCATATTCCGATCATTCAGGAAATGATCCAGAGGAAGACGTATCCGGCGCCGAAATTCTGGATGAATCCGGACGTGAAAGATTTTTATGAATTTACGCTGGATGATTTTAAGGTAGAAGATTATCAGGCCGGTGAGCAGATCAAAGATATACCAATCGCCATATAGGAGGATATTATGAATCTAATTGTAAATGCAGATAAGAACTGGGGAATTGGCAAGAATAATGAACTGCTTGTCCATATTCCGAATGATATGAAGATGTTTCGAAATACAACGATCGGTAAAGTAGTTGTTATGGGCAGGAAAACTCTGGAAAGCTTTCCAAACGGACTGCCTCTGGTGAAACGGACCAATATTGTTATGACGAAAAACAAAGATTACGATGTGAAGGGCGCTGTGATTGTCCACAGCAAAGAAGAACTGCTGGAAGAATTAAAAAAATATCCGCAGGAAGATATATTTGTCATAGGAGGGGAGAGCATTTACCGTATGCTCCTTCCATACTGCAGTACGGCTTATGTTACAAGGACGGATTATGCCTACGACGCGGACACTTATTTCCCGAATTTGGATGAGATGGAGGAGTGGAAGCTGACGGAAGAAGGAGAAGAAGAAACGTATTTCGATATCGAGTACCGTTTTACAAAATACGAAAAATTGTAAACAACAATTGACATCCGAAAAAAAAAGTTTCATAATATATTCAATAAAATACAAATAGGAAGGAAGAGATGAGGATGTTAGACATCAAAGTAACAAAGACCGAGACTCCAAAAGAGAAACCGGCAAAAGATGATCCATTATTATTCGGTACTATCTTTACAGATCATATGTTTATCATGGACTATACAGAGGGAAAAGGATGGCATGATCCAAGAATCGTCCCATATGGAGATATTACATTACCTCCGGCTGCAACGATTTTCCATTATGGACAGGGTGTTTTCGAAGGATTAAAAGCATATAACGCAGTTGACGGGGGAGTCAATCTGTTCCGTCCGGATATGAACGCAAAACGTTCCAACCGTTCTTCCGACAGATTGTGTATTCCAGAGATTCCGGAAGAAGATTTCGTACAGGCGATTGAAGAACTGGTAGAACTTGATAAAGACTGGATTCCGAATGAACCAGATCATTCTTTATATATTCGTCCGTTTATCATTGGTACAGATCCATTCTTAGGATTACGTACATCTGCATATTATAAATTTATTATTATCTTATCACCGGTAGGACCATATTATCCGGAAGGACTGGATCCGGTTGGTATCTGGATTGAAGATGACTATGTAAGAGCTGTCAGAGGAGGAATCGGTGAAGCGAAGACCGGAGGCAACTACGCAGCAAGTATTTTATCACAGGTTAAGGCTCATGACGAAGGATATTCTCAGGTACTCTGGCTGGATGGTGTATATAGAAAATACATCGAAGAAGTAGGAGCGATGAATATTTTCTTCAAGATTGATGGAAAAGTTGTAACACCAATGCTCAACGGCAGCATCCTTCCTGGAATTACAAGAGATTCTGTTATCCAGATCTGCAAAGAATGGGGATATGATGTAATTGAGAAACGTATCGATATTGCAGAGATTGAAGAAGCATGGAAGAACGGAACACTGGAAGAAGTATGGGGAACCGGAACAGCAGCCGTTATTTCACCTGTCGGAAAATTACGTATGGGTGATGAGATCATGCAGGTACAGGATGGCGGAATTGGTGAATTAAGCCAGAGACTGTATGACGAAGTAACAGGTATCCAGCTTGGTAAAGTAAAAGATACCCGTGGATGGATTGTAAAGATCGACTAAGATTTTGAAAATAAAACAAACAGAGAATAAAAGAACGCAGGATTTTCTATGAATTCCTGCGTTCTTTCTCTTTTATGCTTATATACAGATGAGATTTTGGCAGGAATTATGATGGAAGGACTTGAGGCAGTTCTTTTTGAAATGGATGATAAATACTTTCAGGGAAATGTCTCGCTGAAAAGTATGTTGAAAATTTTGAAAGAGGATTCTTCCTTAGAAGAACCGTTTTCCGGGAAAAAACATATATTAGAGTAAAAGACTTTTGGAAGGTGGCATATGCCGGAACAAGACAGAAGGGAACAGATTGATAAGGGACAGCTGATGGTTCAGGTAAATTCCAATACCGGAGCCAGACCGATTTCCGATGCGTCTGTGGAGATTTCTTATACCGGAGATCCTGAATCCGTAATTGAAAAGATAGAAACCAATGAAGACGGACAGACGGAGGATATTGAACTTGCAGCGCCTCCGGTAGAATACAGCATGTCGCCGGGGGAAAATCAGCCGTACGCGGAATATACGGTAAAAATCAGTGCCCCGGGGTATGAGCCGGTTACCGTATCCGGAGCGCAGATTCTTTCCGGAGTCCGGGGAATACAGAATGTCCGGATGCAGCCATTGGAAGTGTCCGATGATAATCTGGATAATTTTGTGATCGGTCCGCATACCTTGTGGGGAGATTATCCTCCTAAAATTGCTGAAGCTGAAATTAAACCGGTAAATGAAACGGGAGAGATTGTATTAAGCCGTGTGGTAATTCCGGAGTATATTGTAGTTCATGATGGCCCGGTGGGAGATAAGACGGCAACAGATCATTATGTCAGATACAAAGATTATATTAAAAATGTAGCAGCCTGTGAGATTTATTCCACGTGGCCAAGATCAACGCTGGAAGCCAATATTCTGGCGATCATGTCATTTACGATGAACCGGGTATATACGGAATGGTACCGAAACAAAGGCCATGATTTTACGATCACTTCTTCTACAGCGTACGATCATAAGTGGATTCCCGGAAAAACCACTTATGATTCGATCAATACGATTGTAGATGAAATTTTTTCAAATTATCTTTCAAGACCAAATGTAAAGCAGCCGATTCTGACACAATACTGCGATGGGAAACGGGTCAGCTGTCCGGAATGGATGACACAATGGGGATCTAAATATCTTGGAGACCAGGGGTACGCGCCAATTGAAATCCTGCGGTATTATTATGGAGAAAACATGTATATTAATACAGCAGAACAGATTGCAGGAATTCCGGCATCCTGGCCAGGATATGATCTGACGATCGGATCAAGCGGTGATAAGGTGCGGCAGATGCAGGAGCAGATCAATCGCATTGCCAGAGATTATCCATCGATTCCTACGATTGCGGCAGACGGCCAGTATGGAGAAAGTACAGCGGCCGCTGTGAGAAAATTCCAAAATGTATTTGGACTTCCGGAAACAGGAGTTGTGGATTACCCGACCTGGTATAAAATCAGTGAAATTTATGTGGGCGTCAGCCGGATTGCCGAATTGAATTAAATTTTACAAATCAACAGACAGAAATGGTATACTAAAGAAAGAGGAAAATACAAAGGAGGTTGTTTTATGTTTAAAGATTTTGTATATGATAAATATTTAAAGGCGCCGGATCCGATTTCCTTTGAAGAAGCCATGAAGATTTATGAGGAGATTATGAAAGAAGCGCCGGATGACAATGATGCCTTTGACAAAGCCTGGGAGAACGCAATTGAAAAAATGACAGCATATGCAGATCTGCGTGCCCATTGGAAGATTACACCGAAACCGAAGAGGGATAATGATCAAAGAACGATAAAACATGACAGTGTGATCGCTTCTCTGGACCAGCTGGCGGAATGCATGAAAGAACAGAATCTGAATGCAGAATGGCGGGAGGAACTGGGATATCAGAGAAAAAGAATTGGAGATTTCGCATGTTATGTTTCGCTGATGTACGGATTATCCGCAAGATAATTTTTGAAAATAATAACGGGAGCAGCTTTTATACAGCTGCTCCCGTTCGTTATGATACATATTTTTTATTTTTACAGATCTTTTTTGCGGCACACATGCAGCATTTAGGGCTTTTTGAGGTACAGATTTCACCGTACCCTTTTGCGCAGTAAGACCATAGGATATAATGCACTTCTGCCGCTGATTTATTCATGTTTTCTGCAATGTTTCTGATAAGATCCAATGTTTCATAGATCGCCGCGGTGAAATGTTCTGAACAGCCAAGATGATAGCTGCCAAGAATCTGCCGGATGTGCTGATCCGGACGTGCAAGATCATACCCGATGTTTCGAAGATATTCCGCGGTTAAAACTTCGCCCATTTGGATATACTTATCAGGGCTGTCTTTGTGTGAAAGAGCTCTGATCAGAAGTTTCATAGAAGGATCCTGCCGGATCCAGAGATGATAATAGGAATCAATGGTTCCGTATCTTTGTTCCAGCAGGACCATTTTTTTCAGGTTGGTATGAATGAGTCCATCCATCTGCCGTTTGGTGTTCTGACCCGCATAGTTCAGCCTCTTGATTTCATCAGTTAATGTTTCAGGTGTTTTTGCCTGAAGAAGATCAGGATCATACTGGCAGAAAATCTGGTCAATCTCAGGAACGTGTCCAAGATTCAGGCTGACAGCCTTTTTGGTGTCGTCCCAGGTGATCCCGGAACTGAGCATAGAGTAAACCATTGCCCGGATATGATCCTGAATCTTAAAATCTTTATGATTTCTCCTGCGGTCGATCTGATGTTTGACGTAAGTATGATTCCAGAGCCTTTTTTCTCTGAAGCCATCTTCATGTTTCAGGTAAAGAGCTCTGAGCTGACGGTCCATATGTTCAATAATATCAGAAACAGCATCTATGTCAGTTCCCATGTATTTGTCCCTTTCATTGAAAAATAATATATGTAAATCCCCTTGTTATGAAATATTTTGAAACTTATTTTGTGGTTTGTCAACGCATATCGGGCATTATCGAAAGTTCATTTTTCTTTTCATTTACTATAAAGTCGGAGGTGAATGATATGAGCTTTGGCAATAACCTGCGGACTCTGATTGAAGAACGGAATATGACACAGAAAGAACTGGCACAGCAGATGAATATTGCTCCATCTACGATAGGCAGCTACGTGCAAAATACAAGGGAACCGGATTTTGCGACGCTGAAACTGCTTGCAGGGTATTTTGATGTGTCCATTGATTATTTACTGGATTATTCTTCTGGAGAAACAGAGAATCATCAGGAAGATGAAATGCTTCGAATTTTCAGGTCACTGACAGAAGAACAAAAGAATATCTGTATTGAACAGTGCAGAGTTTTCGTTTGCATGAATCATAAGAAAAAAACAAAAAAGAGAAAGCTGTCGTCATAGATTTTCAAAAATATAAGTTATCCATGCAGTCTGGCCATTGAATTTTTAAGATCAATGGCTTTTTTTCTGCTCTTAAACTTTAACTACATTACAGGCTCTTTTTATGATATAATGTGCTGGTAGTTAATGAAAGTAAAAAGCGGAGACTGATATCCGCTTTCCGGAGGAAACATCATGGCAAAAAAAGAACCAAAAACAAACGCTATGAGGATCCTGGAGAAAAAGAAAATCCCTTATGAAATACATAGATATGAATGCAGGGAATTTATTGACGGGATTGCGATTGCGGATATGCTGAATGAACCTTATGAAAGAGTATTTAAGACATTGGTAACAGAAGGAAAGAGCGGTGGATATTTTGTGTTCGTAATACCGATCCATAAAGAGCTGGATCTGAAGAAAGCCGCCAGGGCAGTTCATGAGAAATCTGTGGAGATGATCCATGTAAAAGATATTAATAAGATTACAGGATATATCCGCGGAGGCTGTACGGCCATCGGCATGAAGAAAGAATATCCGACCATACTGGATCAAAGCGCAGAAGACCAGGAGACCATCATGGTCAGCGGCGGGAAGAATGGAATCCAGCTGGAATTGAAACCGGAAGATTATCTGAAAGCCTGCAGAGGTGTGACGGCATCTTTGACGCGAGAAGAGGAGACAGAGGAAGTATGATAGAAGAAATTTTGGAATATAATAAAAAATTTGTAGAAGAAAAGAAATACGAAGAATATAAAACGAGCAAGTATCCGGATAAAAAGATTGCGATCATTACCTGTATGGATACGAGACTGACACAGCTGCTGCCGGCAGCTCTGGGCTTGAAAAACGGCGATGTCAAGATTATAAAGAACGCAGGAGGTGTCGTGAGCCATGCGTTTGGAAGCGTTGTAAGAAGTGTTCTGGTCGGTATTTTCGAGCTGGGCATAGAAGAAGTTATGGTCATCGGACATACGGACTGCGGCGTGCAGCATATTAATAGTGAGATGATGATCGAAAAGATGAAAGAGAGAGGAATTGACGGAGATAAGATTGATCTGATCCGTCATTGCGGGGTAGATTTTGATACATGGCTGGAAGGATTTGACTGTGTGGAAAATTCTGTAAAAGATTCTGTGGATATGCTCCGGAAACATCCTTTGATTCCAAAGGATGTAAAAATTTCCGGGTATGTGATGGATTCTGTAACAGGAGAGCTGTCCATTGTAGTTCCTTAAACAGCCTGCAGTTTTGAGACTTGAATAAAAAATCAGGATGGATGAAAAAGGAGGATGGATGAAAAAGGAGGATGGCATGAGAAAATATCTGATGCTTCTGATTCTTACAGCATGTCTGTGCTTCGGAGGATGTCAGAAAAAAGAAAAAACAGAAGCAGCGCCTCAGCGGGAGACCGCAGCGGCAAAAGAAACGGCATCGACGGCGAAGACATCAGCAGCTGCCGATGAAGAAAAAACGACGGCAGAGAAAGAAGAGAAGATCATGGTGGCGATCGATCCAGGGCATCAGAAGGAACAGATGACCGAGCAGGAGCCGATTGGCCCGGGCGCATCGGAAACAAAGCCGATGGTATCTTCCGGGACAGAAGGAGTTGTGACGGGAGAACCGGAATATCAGGTGAATCTTGAAGTATCCATGAAATTAAAAAGTATTCTTGAGGCCAGAGGATATGATGTCTATATGATAAGGGAAACCAATGATGTCAAACTGAGCAATCGAAAAAGAGCGCAGATGGCGAATGGCAGCGGCGCATCCGTTTTTCTGAGACTGCACTGCAACAGTGACAGCAGCTCATCTGCAAATGGCGCACTGACCATGTGCCCGACAGAGGCAAATCCTTATTGTGGAGAAATTGCTTCAGAAAGTAAGAGACTTTCAAGTCTGGTAGGCAGCAGTCTATGCCACAGGACGGGAGCCAGGAACAGAGGAGTGATAGAAACCGATCAGATGTCTGGCATCAACTGGTGTGAAATACCGGTAACGATCATTGAGATGGGATTTATGTCCAACCCGGAAGAAGACCAGAAACTGTCAGATGATCAGTATCAAAACCGTTTAGCAGAAGGAATCGCAGAGGGGGTAGACCGTTACTTTGAGGAATAGATCAATGGGAAAAGGAGGACTGTAAATGAGGGCAAAAGAAAAACAGGTGATTGCCATATTGTCTGCAGCAATTGTAGTGGTGGCAGCGGCTCTGATTTTCTGCCTGGCAACAGAAAACAGGTCTTCATCTGCAGAGAAATCTGCGGCTTCGGAGGAGCAGGAGACGTCAGACACAGAATCTGCTGCAGCACAGACAGAAGACTCTGATAAGACAGAAGCATCTTCTTCTGAGGCGACAACAGAAGAAGACAGTAACAGTAAATCTGCTTCTGAAATAATGAACGCAGATGACGGATATGTATTTCCGGATTCTAATACTTCTTATCTGACGAAAGAAGAAATAGAAAAACTGTCAACAGAAGAGATTCAGTATGCAATCAATGAAGTGTACGCCAGGCATGGATTAAAGTTTACGAAGAAATCAAATCAGGAAAAATTTGAAAAAAAGAAATGGTATACCGGCACAGTCGATGACCAGGATGATATTACGCTGAACCGATATGAGAAGAAAAATGTCAATCTGATGGCGGACATTCTGGAAGAGAGAGGTGCCAGATAGGGAGGAGTGAAACAATGTATTGTCCAAATTGTGGAAAAGAAGTAGAAGATGGTGCTCTCTTTTGCGGGGAATGCGGAGCTAAAATTGGAGAAGCCCCGAAACCGAAAAAGAAAACACCAGGAAAACCGGCAGCAAAGAAAAAGCCGAAGGATGGAGAATCTTTCAGCCCGAAGGCAAAGAAGATCATAATTGCACAGATTATTGTTCTGGCAGTGCTGATTGCTGCATTTATTTATCTCGGAACAAGGAACAGCAAGCCGGAATCAGCGGCGAACCAGTTTGTGAAAAATTATAATGATAGAAACTGGTCCAAAGTGTATGATGCATATCATTTTGAAGAGGATACTTTTATCAACGAAGATACCTTTAAAGCAACTATGGATCAGAGTGATACAGAGACCCTTTCCAGCCCGGTGGGAGGATATCTCAGCAATGGTGAGTATGTTTATCGAATCAGGAAAGGATCCAGTTATATTACCGTCACGGTAGGAAGATCTGCAGAAAAATCTTTTTTCTTTTTTGACAAGTATGAAGTAACCAGTGTTTCAGACAGCAGCGTATCGTTTCAGATGGTAACAGTGCCGAATATTTCAGGAGTAACATTGAAGATTGACGGCGTGAAAGCAGAAAATACATCAGACAGTGATGATGCGACATCTTACAGCGTAAAACTTTTCAGAGGAACGCACAAGGCCACATTCAGCGGAGCGGATGGAATATTTACGAAGAACAGCTATACGTTCGATACCAGCGGAAACAGTCTGATCAGTCAGATCGAGTATTCTGACAGCGCGAAAGAAGAAGCTGCAAAAGCGTTGGAAAGCTATCTTCCGGATATTACGGAAAATAAGATCAAAGGAAGAGAGAAATCAAATCTGGCGGATTATTTTATTTCTGACCAGCGTGCAGAGTTATATGGAGAATCCCTGTGCACAGGAACTTATTCTACAGGAAGCGATACAAAGAATTTAGGAGAGCTTGTGGTCAGCCGCTGTGTGGCAGTGGATCCGACAAGAAGCTATTACAGCGTAGCAAATGGAATTCCTGTGAACGTAAGCGCGACTCGTACTTACCAGTACCGGCTGTTCAGCGGAAGTTATACGACAGGTACATGCATTGTCAGAGGTACTGCTTATATGGTGAAAAAGGATGGAAAATGGGTAATCAATACCGTTTCTTATTACTAGAAAGAAAGGATGAAAAATATGGCGAATTTTTGTACAAAATGCGGAACCCCTTTGGTAGATGGAAGATGTCCAAAGTGTGATCCTAAACCAGATACTTCTCCAAAAGGAGATAAAAAAGAAAATGGAGAAGATACAGAAGTGCATCCGGTTCATGAAAATTATATACAGGCGATTCTGAATATGATCAGACGGCCGGTAACAGGATTTCAGGAGTCTGTAGCCGATGAAAACAGCAAGGTTGGTCTGATCCTGATGGGAATTGAAGCGCTGGCTTCAGGTCTCTGCGTCTTTTTCCTGATTGATAAGCTGATTTCCAAAGCAACTGCCGGTCTGACGACCAGCTATGGCACTTTTGGAAGCACAATCAGCAGCCAGCTGCCTTCCGCAGGAGGATATTTTCTGAAAGAAGTGATTTTTTCAATGGTATTTGCTCTGATCACGTCACTGCTTGTCTGGGGACTGATGCGCGGAATGGGCAAAGCGGAGATCAACTGGTTTCAAAGCTGTCAGATTGTCGGAGTTAAAAGCCTGGGATGTGCCATGGGATGGATCCTTGCGGCCGTAGGAGTTATCGTGGAACTGAATGTTTTTGCGGTCATTGTGCTCCTTGTAGGAATGGTTCTCGGCAATATTTATTATTATGCCGCATTGTTTAATTATCCAAAAACAAAGAAGGACGGCGTAACATACGCCGCACTGCTGATCGTGATCATTATGGCTGTGATCATGTATCTGGTCCTGACTCAGATGCTGACTTCTGCCATTGGAAGCGGACTGGATTCTCTGAATTCACTGGAAAACCTGTTATAGGCCGAAGGAGGAGACAATATGCTGCCAAAAGACCCTGTGATGCTTCTAAGCTACATCAATACCCAGCTGCGGGATTTCTATGGAAGTTATGAGGAATTATGCCGGGAACTGGATCTTGATGGGGAGAAAATCGCAGAACAATTAGAAGCTATCGGATACACATATGAAAAAGAAATAAATCAATTCCGGTAGTAGCCGAAATGCTAAATCTATGTTAAAATTTCCATATAAGGAGACGCAGACATGGAGTTAATTCGGTTAGAAAATGTTAAGAAAATTTATCAGTCAGGCGAAGTCATCACAAAGGCTGTGGATGGGATTGATTTCACAGTAGAAAAAGGTGAATTCGCCCTGATTATCGGCGCCAGTGGAGCGGGTAAAACAACCGTACTGAATATTTTAGGCGGTATGGATACTGCGACCAGTGGCGCTGTTTTTGTTGATGGAGAGGACATCGCTCAATGGAACGCAAAACAGCTGACCAGATACCGAAGAGATGACATAGGATTTGTTTTTCAGTTTTATAATCTGGTGCCGAATCTTACGGCGGTAGAGAATGTGGAACTGGCTCTGCAGATCTGCAAGAATCCATTGGATGCGGAGGAAGTATTGCGGGAAGTCGGTCTGGGAGACCGTCTCAATAATTTTCCGGCGCAGCTGTCAGGAGGAGAACAGCAGAGAGTTTCCATTGCCAGAGCTTTGGCGAAGAACCCGAAGCTTCTTTTGTGCGATGAGCCGACGGGAGCCCTGGACTATCAGACAGGTAAATCGATTCTGAAACTTCTTCAGGATACCTGCAGGAAGAAGGGAAAGACAGTTGTGGTAATCACACATAACCTGGCGATCGCTCCTATGGCAGACCGGGTGATCGAGATAAAAAACGGAAAGGTGAGCAGGATTACAAAAAATGAAAAGCCAGCGCCAGTAGAAAACATTGAATGGTAGGGATGCGAATGAAGAAAAAAGCATTATATAAGGATATTATCCGGACCATACGCAGGACACTGCCAAGATTTTTGTCGATTTTTTTTATTGTTGCCCTTGGAGTAGCGTTTTACTCAGGAATCCGAGTAACGGAAAAAGACATGAAGATTACAGCGGACCGTCAGTTTGATGACAGCAGTTTTATGGATCTCGAGGTTCTGGGAACGCTGGGACTGTCAGATCAGAATCTGAGAGCCATACAGGATCTGCCCGGTGTTGTTAAGGCAGAAGGATCTTATTCAGTGGACACCATCTGTCAAAAGGAAGGGGAACAAGATGAGTATGTGATTAAGGTGATGTCGGCTGCAGATGAGTTAAATCAGATTGAGGTGACAGAAGGGAAAATGCCTTCCGGACAGAAGGAATGTCTGGTGGATGAGCACTTTGCCCGGGAAAATCAGCTGAAGATTGGGGATATCCTTGTGTTATCATCCGGTACAGAAGATGATCTGAGTGACACACTGAAAGAGAACAGATTTAAGATTACGGGAATCGGGAAGTCTTCAGCGTATCTTTCTATGGAACGGGGAAGCAGCAGCATTGGAAACGGCAGTATCAGTGGATTTCTCGTAGTGCCGAAAAAAGCATTTTCTCTGGATGTCTATACGGAAATTTACATAACAGCCAAAGATGCCAAAAAGGAACTGGCTTATACAGATTCTTATGATGATACGGTAGCCAGGACCAGGGATCAGCTGGAAGATATCCAGAATCAGCAAAATAAGGCACGTCTGCAGGAAATTCAGGATGATGCCAATGAGGAGATTGCCAGTCAGGAAGAAACATTCCAAAAAGAGAAGAATCAGGCCTTGAAGGAACTTTCCGATGCGAAGAAACAGCTGGAAGATGCGAAAGCTCAGATTGACGCTTCAGAAAAAACATTAAACAGCAGACAAAAAGAACTGGAAGACGGAGAGGAGGAAATTAAAAAAGGCTGGGAAGAATATAACAGTGGACTGGAACAGATCAGCAGTGCAAAAGAAAAAATTAAAAGCGGGAAATCTGCGCTGGAGAAAGAAGAAAAGAAACTTACATCCAGCGAAAGCCAGATACAGCAGCAGGAAAAGACACTGGAAGAATCAGAGCAGAAAGTAAAACAGGAAGAAACGAAGCTTGAAACGTCCCGGCAGCAGCTGGAAGAAAAAGAAAAGACTCTGGAACAGCTGGAAGAGCAGATTGCACAGTATGAACAGCTGCCAGACGCGTCTGAAGAGACATTAAATGAAATGAAAAAACAGCTGTCAGAAGGTCAGACGGCGGCTCAGACAGCCCGGCAGCAGCTGGAGGCAGGACAGAAAGAGATCAGCTCAGCCAGACAGCAGGTAACGGAAGGCAGACAGAAGCTGGAAAGCGCGAAAAAGCAGCTTGCAGAAGGCAAAAGTAAAATTAATGCCTCCCGGCAGCAGCTGGAGGCATCAGAAAATGAGATTACAAAACAGGAAGCGGCCCTCGCACAGGCCAGGCAGACACTTCAGCAGAATGAAACAAAGGCTGCCCAGGGGAAGAAACAGCTGGAAAGCGCAAAAAAGCAGCTGGAAGACGCAAAGACAGAGTACCAGAAGGGCTTGAAGGAATATCAGGAGTCTGAAAAAGAAGCCAGAGAAGAATTTGAAAAGGCAGAAAAAAAGATTCAGGATGCAAAAGATAAGGTCAGCGATATGGAAAAAGGCAGCTGGTACATTCTGAACAGAAAACAGACCCAGTCCTATGTAGAATATGGAGAGGAGGCTGCAAGGATCGGCGCGATTGGCAAGGTATTCCCGGCTATCTTTTTCCTGGTGGCGGCGCTGGTAAGTCTGACTGCAATGACGCGTATGGTGGAAGAGCAGCGGACACAGATAGGCACGATGAAAGCGCTGGGATACGGGGGAAGAGATATTGCGGCTAAATATCTGATTTACGGCATGGCGGCAACGGTTACCGGAAGTGCTGTTGGTGCGGTAGTCGGAGAAAAGGTACTGCCAAAGATCATCATTGAAGCTTATAAGATGATGTATGTAGGTCTTGGAACCGTTCAGGTGCCTTTGGAAGCTCAGTACACACTGATGGCTTCCGGAATTGCGATTGGCGTTGTAGTACTTGCAACGATGTCTGTCTGTTACAAAGAACTGAGAGAAAAGCCGGCTCAGCTTATGCGGCCTGCGGCTCCGAAAGAAGGGAAAAGGATTTTGCTTGAAAGAATTCCTTTTATCTGGAAGCGTTTAAGCTTTATCTGGAAAGCGACCATGCGGAATATGTTCCGGTATAAGAAAAGATTTTTTATGATGATTTTCGGAATCGGAGGAAGTATGGCGCTGATGCTGGTAGGATTTGGACTGAAGGATTCTATTTCGGCGATATCAGATAATCAGTTCCACAGGATTATCCGGTATGATATATCTGTTGGATTAAAGGAGGGAGCAGGAGACAAGGAAAAGGAAGAGCTGATACAGTGGCTTTCCAGGAAAGATAAGATCACGTCAGTCAGGGAAGTCAGAGAAACGACAGTAGATCTCAAGGCCGGCAGGGAGACATGTTCAGCATCTTTTATCGTGCCGCTGGATTTAAAAGCCTTTGATAAATACATTTCTCTGCAGGACAGAAAGACTGGAGAAAGAGAAAAACTGGGAACAGAGGGAGTCATCCTGGCTGAAAAAACAGCGTCTTTGCTTGGAGCAGAGCCAGGAGATGAGATTACCATTAAGGAAGGAGACGATGGATCTGTCAAAGTCAAAGTAGCTGCCTTAACAGAAAACTACATGATGAACAAAATCTATATGTCTCCGGAACTGTATGAGAAGCTGTACGGGGAAGCGCCGGAGGCGACAAATATTTACTGCTGTACCGAAAACGTTTCCGCGGATTGGGAAAATACAGCAGGAAGCCAGATCCTCGATCAGGATGGCGCAGGATCAGTATCTTTTGTTTCAGATGACGCGCAGACCATGGAAGACATGGTGGCGAATTTGAATATCGTTGTAGTCGTATTGATCGTATCCGCCGGACTTCTGGCATTTGTAGTGCTATATAATCTAAATAATATTAATATTTCGGAACGCCGTGCCGAGCTGGCAACAATCAAGGTGCTGGGATTTTATGATCTGGAGGTAGGAGAATATGTGTACCGGGAGAATGTGATTCTGACCATCCTTGGAATCATTGCCGGAATCGGTATGGGAATACTGCTGCACCGATATGTGATCCTGACGGCGGAAGTCGACCTGATCATGTTTGGCAGAAGCATTTATATGGCAAGCTATGTTTACAGCACCTTGCTGACCATTGGATTTGCTGTCATGATCAATTTCCTGATGTATTTTCAGCTGAAAAAAATTGACATGGTAGAATCCTTAAAGAGTACGGAATAAGAAAGGACAAGAAAAATGAAAATGAACGATTTAATTATTTATCAGATTTTTCCACTGAGAGCATTTGTGGATGAAACGACAGAACATGGAATTCTGGAAGCAGTGGAATGGATTCCTCATATTAAAAAAGTCGGAGCAAACGCGATCTACTTTTCACCGGTGTTTGAGTCTTCTGAACATGGATATGATACGAAGGACTACCGAGTGATCGATCACAGACTGGGAACCAATGAAGATTTTAAGGAAGTCTGTGATAAGCTTCATGAAGCCGGAATCAAAGTGATTCTGGATGGGGTGTTCAATCATGTAGGACGGGAATTCTGGGCATTTCAGGATGTCTGTGAGAAAAAGTGGGATTCTGCCTATAAGGACTGGTTTTACATCAATTTTGACGGAAACAGCGGTTATGATGACGGCTTCTGGTATGAAGGCTGGGAAGGCCATTATGAATTGGTAAAATTAAATCTTGATCATCCTGATGTGAAGAAACATCTGCTGGAATGTGTAAAAGGATGGATGGATGAGTTTAAGATTGACGGACTCCGCCTTGATGTGGCATATATGTTGAACCGCGGTTTTATGAAGGAGCTGGCTGATTTTGTCAGAAATGAAAAGAAGGACTTTATCCTGATCGGGGAAATGCTGCATGGAGATTACAACGAACTGGTCAATGATGAACTCCTTGATTCTGTGACAAATTATGAATGTTACAAAGGAATGTATTCCAGCTGCAACACCCACAATATGCATGAAATCGGATATTCAATCAACCGGCAGTTTGGGCCGGAAGAATGGACGCTTTACAAAGGGCTTCCATTGTATAATTTTGTCGATAACCATGATGTGGAGAGGATTGCGACCCAGCTGGAGGATAAGGAACATCTGCCTTTGATTTACGCATTGATGTATGCGATGCCGGGAATTCCTGGAATTTATTATGGAAGCGAATGGGGAATTGAAGGAAAGAAAGAAAAAGGAAGCGATAACAGTTTAAGACCTAGAATCCGTCCGGAGGATCTGGTGGAAAATGAACTGACTCAGTACATCGGGCGTTTGTCAAAAATCCGAAAAGCAGCTCCGGCTTTGAAATATGGAAATTATATACAGCTGGCAATTGAACCAAACGTACTGGTTTTTGAAAGAGAAGGAGAAGGAGACCGGATCATTGCGGCAGTTAATATCGGCGATGAGGAACGGGTAATGCATTTTAATGCCAGGGCCGGCATGGGGATAGATCTGATATCCGGAGAGAAAGTGGATTTCGGAGGGGGCTTAAGAGTTCCTCCAAAGACGGCTCTGATGATTCGCACAGAAGACGCGTTAAACCGAATAAAAGAAGAGACTGAGAATCAGAAAGAAAAGGCAGAAACGAATCAGACAGAAGACGCAGTGATTTCTTGACTTTTATGTTAAAAACATATAAAATTAAATGAGTGCGAAAGCACAAAAATTGAATAAGGAGGAAACCTGTGGAGTGTTTGGTATTGTTATAGCCATTATCGCAACACTGGCGGTCTCAGTTCCGGTTTCAGTTCTGACAGCGAACGCAAGGAACAGGAAAGCAATGGAAATCACCATTGGGAATGCGGAAGACAAAGCCAGAGAGATTATAGATGAAGCAATCAAAGCAGCCGATGCGAAAAAGCGGGAAGCTTCTTTAGAAGTGAAAGAAGAAACTATAAAAGCGAGACATGACTTTGAAAAAGAAACAAAAGAACGCAGGGCAGAACTGCAGAAGTATGAGCAGAGAGTTCTTTCCAAGGAAGAGTCAGTGGAAAAGAAATCTGAACTTTTGGAACGCAAAGAACAGTCTTTGACGGCAAAAGAAAAGAATGTTGAATCTGAGAAAGCTCATGTGCAGGAACTGAAGTCAAAACATCTACAGGAACTGGAAAGAATTTCCGGTTTGACCTCTGATCAGGCAAAAGAACAATTATTATCAGCAGTAAAAGAAGACGTAAAACACGAGACAGCAATGTACGTCAAAGAAATGGAAACAAGGGCCAAGGAGGATGCGCAGAAGAAAGCGAAGGAATATGTAGTGACTGCGATTCAGAAATGCGCAGTGGATCATGTGGCAGAGACGACCATTTCCTTAGTCCAGCTTCCAAACGATGAAATGAAGGGCCGTATTATTGGACGGGAAGGAAGGAACATCCGATCCATTGAAAATATTACAGGTGTGGAATTGATTATTGATGATACTCCGGAAGCAGTCGTACTTTCAAGTTTCAATCCGGTGCGCCGCGAGATCGCGAGAATCGCTCTGGAAAAACTGATCGTAGACGGAAGAATTCATCCGGCCCGTATCGAAGAGATGGTGGAAAAAGCTACAAAAGAAGTAGAAAATCAGATGCGGGAAGAAGGAGAAGCGGCGACTCTGGAACTGGGAGTCCATGGAATTCATCCGGAGCTTGTCAGACTGCTTGGAAGGATGAAATTCCGGACAAGTTATGGACAGAATGCGCTGAAACATTCAATGGAAGTTGCTCAGCTTTCCGGACTTCTGGCAGCAGAAGTCGGTGTGGACGTCCGCATGGCAAAACGTGCGGGACTGCTTCATGACATAGGAAAAGCGATCGATCATGAAGTAGAAGGTTCTCATGTAGAACTTGGTGTGAACTTATGTAAGAAATATAAAGAAAATCCAATTGTGATCAATGCGGTTGCGTCTCATCATGGAGATGTAGAACCGGAATCAATGATCGCCTGTCTTGTACAGGCTGCAGACGCAATTTCTGCAGCAAGACCAGGTGCGCGAAGCGAAACATTGGAAAGTTACACCACAAGATTAAAACAGCTGGAAGAGATCGCAAATTCATTTCAAGGTGTTGATAAATCTTTTGCTATTCAGGCAGGTCGGGAAATTCGGGTTATGGTAGTTCCTGAACAGATTAGTGATGATGATATGATTCTGTTGGCAAGGGATATTTCCAAGCAGGTAGAAGAAAACTTGGATTATCCGGGACAGATCAAAGTGAATGTTATCAGAGAGTCACGAGTTGTAGACTATGCGAGATAAGAGACAGAGGCGATAGAGTAATTCTATCGCCTTTTCCAATGAAACGGAAAGGAAGGAATAAAATGAATGGTTATGAAAAAATAGAACAGAGACTGATCCATCAGGGAAAAGTGGTAGGATTTTATGAAGATATCGTAAAACTGCCAAGCGGGAAGACAGTGGTTTGGGATTTGGTAAAACACAAAGGCGCGGCAGCTGTGGTTCCGGTTACGGAAAAAGGTACGATCCTTCTTGTGAAGCAATATCGAAATGCTTTGGATCAGGAAACGCTGGAAATCCCGGCAGGAGGGATTGAACCAGGAGAAACGCCTCTCGAATGTGTGACCAGAGAGATTGAAGAAGAAACCGGATTTAAAGCAGGACATATGGAACATCTGATGACGATCATTACGGCCATTGGTTTCTGTGATGAGAAGATTCCAATCTACGTTGCTACCGATTTAAAGCCTTCAAAGCAGCATCTGGACGAGGATGAATTTATTGACGTCAAAGAATTTACGACAGACGAAATCAGGGAAATGATATTTGATGGGAGAATCATTGATGCAAAAACCATTGCAGGTGTTTTGGGATATCTTTCATCAGGGGAAAAATAGTGGAATGATCTTGAAGAGAGCCGCATAGGATATACTATGCGGCAGTTTTATGATATGAATGATTTGTCAGGAACTGCTGAAAACAGATCTTAAGGGGAGGAAGACGTGGAAAGGAGAAGGTTTTTTGCAGGGCTGTTTTTAATGGTTGGCCTGATACTTGGCAGCTTGTTTACAAATTTTGTGTACAAGGATTATCTTGCCTATGGAGGCCAGATTGATTCTCTTGTGCTGAACAATAAGGATTTATATGTGTCAAGTGCAAGTCTGCTTCCGTATATTCTGTTTAAAAGAGGCAAGCAGTATGGAATACTGTTTCTTGCAGGATATCTTCTGCAGCCGCTGGTCTTTTTATTTGGCAGTCTGTTCTGCCTTGCTTTTTTCCTCGGCTCCATGCTGTCTCTCCAGATCATTCAGATGGGGCTGAAAGGCCTGATCATAGTTCTGTTTGGCTTTTTCCCGCATTTTATATGTTATGGCATTTCTGCAGCGCTTTTGTTTCGCAGGAATGTGCAGGAAAGTCAAAAAGAAGGAACAGACTTCTATTATGGAAGCCGTTCCTTCTCAGAAAGATTTTCTGTTCAATTGGAAATTATCCTGGTCATAATCGGATGCATTCTGGAAAGTTATGCAAATCCTGTTCTCATGGAAGAGGTGCTGAAATTATTCGCTTAAACAGTATCTGCCATACGGTAAAGAAGAGCGGCAGATTTGTCCCAGCCAAGGCATGGATCAGTAATGGACTGTCCATAAACACCATTGCCGATGGACTGATTTCCGTCTTCAATATAACTTTCGATCATGATTCCTTTTACCAGAGATTTGATTTCCGGCAGGAAGCTTCTGCTGTGCAGGACTTCCTGGACGATACGAGGCTGCTGATTCCATTGTTTTCCGGAATTGGAATGGTTTGCGTCTACAATGACAGTCGGATTTTTCAGCTGGAATTTCTCGTACATATAAGCAACTTTTGTGAGGTCTTCATAATGATAGTTTGGAATGTTATTTCCATGACGGTTGACAGAACCTCTTAAAATTGCGTGAGTCAGAGGATTTCCGTCTGTTTTTACTTCATATCCGTTGGCAATGAAATCATGTGGGTGCTGTCCGGCTGTGATGGAGTTCATCATAACAGTCAGGTCACCGCTGGTTGGATTTTTCATTCCGGCAGGGATATCAAAACCGCTGACAGTTAAACGATGCTGCTGATTCTCAACGGAACGGGCTCCGACTGCGACATAAGATAAAATATCCTCCATATATGGCCAGTTGCCCGGATAAAGCATCTCATCAGCAGCCGGCATATGGAATTCTTTCAGGGCGTCCAGATGCAGTTTGCGGACAGAACGAAGTCCGGCAGCCATATCAGGAGCCTTTTCCGGATCCGGCTGATGGATCATACCTTTGTATCCGTCTCCGGTGGTACGCGGTTTGTTTGTATAAATGCGCGGGATGATCAGGAGTTTGTCCTGAAGATCCTTCTGTACTCTGGCAAGACGGCCAAGATAATCCATCACGGCTTCCTCATTGTCAGCGGAGCAGGGTCCGATGATAACGATAAATTTGCCGGATTCACCGGTAAATACTTTGCGGATTTCTTCATCTTTGTCTGCCTTTATTTTCTTTAACTCTTCGCTTAATGGAAATTCTTCTCTCAGTTCTTCAGGAGAAGGCATTTTCGCAATTTTGTGCATTCCCATAATTCAATCTCCTTTATCATACAATTCGTAGTTTATAGTTTAACAAATAATGGTTCAGGTGTAAAGTAAGGAAATTGCAGACAGGACTTTACAAAAGCAGAGTGTTTGTCTATAATAAAAGAAGTCAGAAAACACTTTCATTTTCTGAAAACTGAATATTGAAGTAGAGAAGAGAATATTTCTCCAACTTCAGGGCAGAGTGAGATATGCGCGCATATCAATTCTCGACTGGTGGTGATGCCCTTCTGGGATGAGTCCACGAGCTTCGGCCGATGAGGTTAGAATCCTCAACCAACAGTATAGTCTGGATGAAAGAAGTAAAGGAATGGTGTGGATGCACCGTTCTCGTTTGTAGTGCCCTGTCGTTTTATGCCGGTTATGCAGAAGCGAGAGGGATTTTTTATTTTCGGAAAAGCTGGTAAGGCTGACCGGAAAAACAGCAAAGAGAAAAGGAGAATATAATGATGACAGGAGAGATGACGACAATGAAAACAGAGAAAGTAAATATCAGGACCATAGCGGTAACAGGAATGCTGGGAGCTTTAGCAACGATTTTAATGTTTCTGGAATTTCCGATTCCGATGCTGATTCCGCCGTTTATTAAATTTGATTTTTCCGAACTTCCGGCGCTGCTGGCGGCTTATGCCATGGGACCTGTTTCAGGAATTGCGGTCTGCTTTATTAAAAATGTGATCAACCTGCTGCATTCACAGACAGGAGGAGTGGGAGAACTTTCCAACTTTATTCTTGGAGTGTGTTTCGTACTGCCGGCCGGACTGATCTATAAGAAAAAGAAAACACAGAAGAATGCGCTGATCGGAGCGTTTGCCGGAGCAGTGCTTATGGCCGTTGTCAGTGTATTTTCTAATTATTTTATTGTATATCCGGTATATACGAATTTTATGCCGATGAGTGCGATTTTAAGCGCGTATCAGGCGATCAATTCCAATGTATCAAATTTATGGGATGCCCTGATCTGGTTTAATATGCCGTTTACTTTCGTGAAAGGTCTGTGCAGCGTGGTGATCACGTTCCTGATTTACAAGAGGGTGTCACCAATTCTGAAAGGTACAGGAAGATAGAAGAAATTAAGAAGAAAACGCCGTCTGCTGAATTTCGATCAGCAGCGGCGTTTTCTCAGGTTTTGGGAAGATTAATCAAATTTGTGCTCTGCTTTCTCCATGAAGGATGCTGCTTCCACAATAAAACGTTCATGGGTTCCGATGCCGACACGTCCTTTGGCATCTGTTACTTCCACGTGGAACTCCAGGCGTTTGCGGTCGATTTCTGTTAAGGTACAGTGACATTTAACTGTTCCTCCGACCGGAGTAGCGGATACATGGGCGATATTCAGCTTTGTTCCAACCGTTGTCATACCTTCATCCAGTTTGTCAGCGAGAAGCGCTACGGCAGAGCGCTCGATCAGAGTGCACATGGCAGGGGTCGCATAGACAGGAAGACTTCCGCTGCCCCATGTCCTGGCTGTATTTTCCGGTACCACGTCCTCAGATAATGTAATCTCGTCTCCAATTTGAATATTCATAAAAATCCTCCTATGTTTTCATACATTTTAGCTTACTCAAAGTATATCAAACATGCAGAAAAATGCCATAGTTTTTTCCATAAAACATTAAGAATTTATAAAAAAGAACAGAATATGGCGCAAAGGTCAGAGGAGATATGCTATAATGTCCGATAGAACAAAGGATAGTGTATACTCTGAGAGGAGGAAACGATTGAAATTATACTTGATCCGCCATGGAGAAACTGACTGGAATAAAATACACAGACTGCAGGGAAGATCCAATGTAAGTCTCAATGATCATGGAAGAGAGCTTGCGCGGCTTACAAAAGAAGCTCTGAAAGATATTCCGTTTGATGCAGCATATACCAGTCCGCTGGACAGAGCGGCAGAAACCGGAGAAATCATTCTGGAAGGAAGGAATCTGGTCCTTCATAAAGACTGGCGTCTGGCAGAAGCTGATTTTGGAATATACGAGGGGATCAGAGAGCAGGAATTGAGGCAGAAAAATGACCCATTTATGAAGTTTTTTGATGATCCGGAGGAGTTTCAAAAAACGGGAGGCGCGGAGAATCATAAAGATGTTATGATCAGAGCAAAAGATTTTCTGGAAAGTACAGTGCTGCCTGGAGAGAGTGAATTTGAGCATATGGTAATATTTTCTCACGGCGCATGGATTCATGCCTTTTTGACAGTCGTGTATCACAGAGGAATCAAAGATTTCTGGCATGCGCCAAAGCAGGCGAACTGTGGAGTTTCGATCATAGAGGTTCAGAATGGCAGCTGCAGGGTTCTGGAGGAATCCAGGATATTTTATTCTGTTTAAAATAAAAGGAGATGAAGATGACAAAGAATCAATTTATCCGTGAACTGCGGGAAGCTCTGGAAGGAATGGTTCCTCCATCGGTCATAGAAGAAAATACAGCATATTATGAAGATTATTTCAGGACGCAGATGTCTCAGGGAAAGACAGAAGAAGAAATCTGCGGAATGTTGGGAAGTCCAAGACTGATTGCGAAGTCAATTGCGGAAGCAAATGGAAGTGAAGACAATGTATATTATGAACAGACTTTTGAAGAGTCACAAAACTGGGAACAGGATGAGCCGAGAGGAAAAGTCAGAATATTTGATCTGAATTCATGGAAAGTGAAAGCAGGGTGCCTGCTGTTTGTGGCTGCGATGCTTTTGATTCTTTATGCAGTGCTCCATGTTTTTGCAGCGGTCATGGCGGTTTTGAGTCCGGTCATTCTGGCAGTTCTGATCATTTATCTGATCTATCGGATGATAAGGCGGTAACAGCAGATAGGAAGGGTGAATATGGATATCATAGCAGAAGCAGAAAGTATAGAAGAAGAAGTTGTCTCGTTTCGGCGGGAGTTTCATCAATACCCGGAAGTATCCGGTCATGAGGTGATGACAACAGAATACATTCGGGAACATTTAGAAAAATGGGGGATTTCTTATCGCTTAATGGAACCAACCGGCATCATCGGCGTTCTGGGGAGCGGTTCATCGACAACGGCTTTGCGGGCTGATATGGATGCTTTGGAAATCCGGGAGGAAACAGAACTTTCCTTTCAGTCCCAGAATACAGGCTGCATGCATGCCTGCGGTCATGACGGCCATACGGCTGTTTTGCTGGCCGCGGCAAAAATATTAAAAGAACACGAAGATGAGCTGAATCACAGGATCATGCTGGTATTCCAGCCGGCAGAGGAAACGGCCCAGGGAGCAGCAGATCTTCTGGAAACAGGCATCTTAAATCAGGCAGATAAAATATTCGGGCTTCATATTTTTTCCGGGATTGAAAAGGGAAAAATATCTCTGGAGCCGGGAGCCAGGATGGCGGCGACCAACTGGTTTTCGATCCGGATCGGAGGAAAGTCCGGACATGCGGGGAAACCGCAGGAATGCGTTGACGCGGTTGTGACAGCGGCATCTCTTGCCATGAATCTTCAGACGATCATAAGCCGGAGCATCAATCCGCTGGAAAGCGCCGTCTTGACCATTGGAAGGATGGAAGCAGGAACAGCAAGGAATATCATAGCCGGGGAAGCAGTGCTGGAGGGAACCGTGCGGACATTTTCAAGAGAAGTGCAGGAGAAAATCCGGGAAAGGATGGAAGAAATCACGGCAGCGGCGGCACAGATGTTTCATGCGGAAATTTCCCTGGATTTTCAGCCGGCAAGCCATCCTGCTTTATGGAATGATGAAGATGCGGTAAAAGAAGTAATGAAAAAAGCGGTTACGGTATTTCCGAAAAAGGATTTTGTGCATGTTCCTCCTATGATGCTGGGAGAGGATTTTGCCAATTACCTGAATGAGATGAAAGGCTGCTTTGCCTTTATTGGCGGAGGAGGGAAATATCCGAACCATCATGGTATGTTTGACTTTGATGAGGAGGTTCTGGTTCAGGGAGTGAAACTGATGCTGGTATTTGCCTCGGTTTAAAAATTCGGGAAAGAACAGTTGAGGCATCAGGAAACATATGATATAATCAGAAATCAACAGAAACCGAAAGATAATGAAAAGAAAAGGCAGGGAGATATGAATTTAGTTTATCGTAGTACAAGAAATGGAGAAGAGACAGCATCTGCATCAGAAGCAATTCTGAAAGGACTGACCAGCGATGGGGGACTTTTTGTTCCAGACTGTATTCCGAAGCTTGGAGTTCCGCTGGGAGATCTTGCGAAGATGTCTTATCAGGAAATTGCCTATGCTGTCATGAAAGAATTCTTAACAGATTTTACAGAGGAAGAACTGAAATACTGCATTAAAAATGCATATGATGATAAATTTGACACAAAAGAAATTGCGCCGATGGTAAAAGCAGACGGTGCGTATTTCCTGGAATTATTCCACGGAGCAACCATTGCGTTTAAGGATATGGCTCTTTCCATTCTGCCATATCTGCTGGTAACGTCTGCGAAGAAGAATCATGTAAAGAATGAGATCGTCATTCTTACCGCAACGTCAGGAGATACAGGAAAAGCGGCGCTGGCAGGATTTGCTGATGTGCCGGGGACAAAGATCATTGTATTTTATCCGAAGTCTGGTGTAAGTCCGATTCAGGAGAAGCAGATGGTGACCCAGAAAGGGGATAATACATATGTAATCGGAATTCATGGAAATTTCGATGACGCGCAGACAAGCGTAAAGCAGATGTTTGCAAACAAAGATCTGGCAGAAGAGATGAATCAGGCAGGATATCAGTTTTCATCTGCGAATTCCATTAATATCGGCCGTCTGGTGCCGCAGATTGTCTATTATGTCAAAGCATACGGCGATATGCTGAAAAACGGGGCTCTGAAAGAAGGAGAGCCGATGAATGTTGTCGTTCCTACAGGAAACTTTGGAAACATTCTGGCTTCTTTCTATGCAAAACAGATGGGAATTCCGATCGGAAAATTCATCTGTGCTTCCAATAAGAACAAAGTATTGTTTGATTTCTTCCGGACCGGTTCTTATGACAGGAGAAGAGAGTTTTATGTTACAACTTCTCCGTCCATGGATATTCTGATTTCCAGCAATCTGGAACGTATGATTTACCGGATTACAGGAAATAATCCGGAAAAATGCGCTGAATTTATGCAGGCTTTAACAAAAGACGGCGTCTATACGATCACGGAGGAGATGAAGAAGGGGCTTTCCGAGTTCTATGGCGGATATGCAACAGAAGAAGAGACAGCGGAAAAGATCAGGGAAGTTTATGAGAAAGACCATTATGTCATGGATACACACACAGCAGTAGCTGCTGTTGCTTATGATAAGTATAAGGCAGAAACAGGAGATGAGACACCATCTGTAATTGCCTCAACTGCAAGTCCGTATAAATTTACAAGAAGTGTTATGGATGCCATTCATCCGGGATCCGAAAATGCGACAGATTTTGAGCTTGTAGATAAATTAAAAGAGATTTCCGGTGTGGAAGTCCCAAAAGCCATCGAAGAGATCAGAACTGCGCCGATTCTTCATACGACAGAGTGTGATATTGATAAGATGGAAGATGAGGTAAAGAAGATCCTCGGCATTTCATAAAATTTAAATCATAAAAGATAAAAAAGCAATTCATAAAAATGGGTTGCTTTTTTTCTTTTATAGTGATACATTAATATACAAGATAGAGAAATGGAAAATAATTACAATTCTTACGAATTCAGGTCGATGATTGATTCCCAGGAGATTTTGACAATTGAATAAGACCATTTTCCGGTACGTTCGTATCGACATATCCCGCCAGGATCTGAATACAGGGAGCGATGCAAGGATATGATAATGAGACTTCTGCATGGTCATGGAGGTGAGTGCAGCCTGTCATAGGAATGAGGGGAGCCAGGAGGCTATGAGACATCTTTGTCTGCCGGGAGATGAGGGAAGAGCCCAGTTGTACAGGAATATAAAGGAGTAGGTGGATGAAAGAGAAAAGGATGAAGATAGTCTGGAAGATGATCTCTGCTGTTATGATATTCTGGGCTGTACTGTCATGCCCGGGAGAAGTCCATGCTCAGATTCATTCAGGCGAAGCCAGAAAGATCGGAACCTGGTGGGAAGGAAACGGGAAGGAATTTTCTTCATTTGATGATTCCAGAGCGTTTCGGGCAGACGCTTCTTATGGATTTAAGCTGAAGGCAACGAAAGAAACAGAGACGGTTATTGTGAAAGGAAGGCAGTCTGATAAACTTCCGGATCTGGAACTGCCGGCCAATGTAAAGAAATTTTTGTGGTTTCAGACGAAGGAAAATCAGGCCGGGCAGATCCAGGTAAAAAAGACAAATATGGAAATTTATCAGTGTGAGCCGGATGGCAGCAAGGGGCACTGGGAAAAGGTGGATCTGGAGCTGACAGTGACTGCTATTGAAAAATATCAGGGCAGAGAAGGATTTGTGGCAATCGGTACTGATATCTGCGACAGCGCCTATGTCGGAATTGAAGAGATGACGCTGAGGAGCCGGTTTTATCGTGCAGGGACTTCCACACCGGTCCGGCTGAAAAGCAATATTACGCTTCGGGACATTGATGCCAATCAGTATATCGGGGTGAAGGCGGACAGTGTAAAAGGTCAGTATGTATCAAAGAATACGAAACTAAGCTATGCGCAGTCAGACGGATTCCATATTTACTATGCGGATTACAGCAATAATTATACCAGTGAAGATTTTACCTGTGCTGGTTTTATTTTTGAGTCTGACAGCTTTGAGTACGTATTTGGAAAAGTTCGAAGTCAGGGACCTACAAAAGAAGATCAGTTCGTAGGATCTGGTCAGAACATGGTAAAATTCGATTCGGTGGATCCTAAAAAATATATTTCTCAGAAAGAGGGAGAGCGGGAAGAGACATCTAAGATCAGCAGCCTGGCAGGAACATGGACATATCAGATTGAACAGCCCATTGCGGCGGAGATTCCGGAAGCACATTATTATAAACAGTTTGCCTTTAAAGATCAGATTGAGGAATGCCTCAGGATTGAAAGTGTAAAGATATTCGGTGATAATACCGATGTTTCAGAGGAGTTTGAAATATCACAGAAGAAGAATCTGGTATCCGCTGTTTTAAAAAATCCAAAGGATCCGAAATTTTACAGCCGGGGAGTATATCGGATGGAAATACAGGTCAGAATGCAGATACCGGAGAATCCTTCCAGAGAAGAACTGGAGGCGTTGAGAAAACAATGGAAAGCTCATGGACATTATAATACAACGGAGACAACGATCAGCATTGAAAATACCGCAGAGACAACAGTAGATGAGAAAACGTCGCCAACGAATCAAGCGGAAGCAATTATTGAATTGCCTGAGGCCGCGCCGGATGTACCGGGTATGAAGATAACAAAGACAGCAGAACCGTATGAATATCAGGCAGGTGACACTGTGCAGTACAGGGTCAGGGCAGAAAACGTAAATCAGGAGTCGGGTACTGCTTATTTTATGATTCAGGATCTGTCTCTTCCGGAATATGTAAAAATTGAAGAAGATTCGTTTCAGGTTTCGGGAATGGAAAAAGAAAACTATACATTGGAACAGAAAGGAAACGGCTGGATCTTAAGATCAAAGGGAGATTATGAGCTGCCAAAAGGGCGGCCGGTGATCATATCGTATCAGGCGAAAGCCGCCATCAGCGCCAATGGAAAGCTGGCGGATAATACGGCGAAGGTGTGGGCAGGCGGAGTTTTGGAAAAAGAAGATCACTGCCAGGTTTATATCAATTCTCCAAAACTTGACATAACGAAGGAAGCGCCGGAAAAAGCATATCAAAAAGGCGAAATGATCGCATTTCAGTCTGTACTGACAAACAGGAATGAAGGAACGTTTATGAAAGATGTGGAAATTTCGGATGAGATCAGAACAGATGGGGTTGTTTTGATTCCGGGAAGCCTTGCGGTCATAGCAGATGGAAGAGATATTACAAAGCAGTGCTCTATTTCTTATGAGAAAGATGGAAGCGGTTTTCACATTCAGACAGGATATTGTCTAAAGAAAGGAAACATACCTGTTCTGGATGCTTCATCGGGAGAACAGGCATCTGAATATAAGAAGTTTCAATATGCGGATCAGATTCAGCTTCATTATCAGACCATGGCAGAAAAAGATGGTTTGGAAGGAAAAGAGATCGTCAATCGAATCAAAGCGCCGGCAGTGAATAATGTTAATGGAGATAAAATCCGGGAAGATGACGCCATTCCGTCAGGGGGAGCGGAAGCTGAAAAAAGTGTAAAACTGAAGGCGCCGCAGCTTCAGATCATAAAAGAATCTGATCAGAACGTATATGGAGTCGGACAGACAGGAAAATATACGCTGAAGATAACACAGCAGAAAGAAGACCTTGTGGCAGAAAATCTGGTAGTTTCGGATGAGTTTGATCAGGATGGAGTGGTGATTTCCAAGATCAGGGTAATATACAACGGCGAGGAGATTACTTCTTCCTGCAAAATAGATGCATCAGAGACTGCTTTTTTTGTAGAAACAGGAAGAAATCTTGGACACGGAGATGAAATGGAGGTGACCTATCAGGTGTTGTTTCAGGAAAAGACGAAAGATCAGCTGAAAAATACCGCCAGGGTGGAAAGCAGCAATACGCCGGGAGATCAGGATTCGAATATTGTAACAATACAGCCGCCGCTGCTGAAGATTCAGAAAAAATCCGGACAGAATTCCTATAAAAAAGGAGAAAAGGGAACGTATGAATTAAGAGTGACTCAGGAAAATGACGGAGCTGCTGCTCACGGGGTTATAATCGAAGATATATTTGAAAAGAAAGGGGTAGAGATTCAGGAAATCCGTGTTAAATATAACGGAAAAGACATAACCGGACAGTGTGAGATTACAGAAGGATCTGGCGGAAATCAATTTAAGATTCTGACAGGAAAAGACATGGGAAAACAGGATGAGATCATCGTGACATACCGGGTTTTGTTTCAGACAGAAGAAACAGGAAATATAAAAAATAAGGCATATGCTTCTGCCGCCGATGCCCCGAAATGCCAGGATGAATATACAGTCACCCTGGAAGAGGTCAAACCGGAACTTTCAATCGAGAAGACTTCGGAAAAAAGAGATTATCATGTAGGGGAACCCTGTATTTATCACATCGCAGTGACACAGAAAAAAGAGGGGGCAAAGGCGGAGAAGGTTGTGATCATAGACCGCCTGTCCAGTCAGGATGTAAAAATACAGAGAGAAACAATGAAGATAACGGGACCAGATGGAACGGAGGTGACGAAACAGTGTAAAATTTCCTTTTTGGATGGAGCATACCGGATAGAAACCGGGATAGATTTATCTTATGGAGAGAAGATAAAGATTCAATATCAGGTGAAAATACTGCCTTCCAGTGAAGGAAAAGAGATTGTAAATACGGCACAGGCAGAAGGGAAAAATGCGGATCCTGCAGCCGCAGAACATGATATCAAAATCAGCAGTCCAAAGCTTGTTTCAGGCTCAGGAAAATCCTTTGGAAGCAGTTCTCCAAAGACAGGAGATCAGGGGCCGGGAGGATGGATCGCGGCAGCGGTCATTGCCGGCGCATGCCTTGTATTTTTATTGAGAAAACGGTATAATAGAAAAAAATAGCAGAGGTGAGCGCGTATGGCAAAAGATTTTTTCGGACGTCTGGAAGAGACAATTTCCACGACAGGGAAGGCAGCAGCACACAAAGCCAGAGAAGTGGCGGATTCAGCCAAAAGGTATAATGATATCCGCATCGCGAAGAAGGATCTGAATGATCTGTACCGGCAGGTAGGAAAGAAGTATTTTAAGGAGACGATGGATTACCCGCAGGCAGAATATATAGATCTGTTTAATCTGATCGAAAAGCTTCAGGGCGATATTGAGATTCTTCAAAAGGAACTCGATAAGGAAGAAGAGATGAAAAGTAAAAAAGAAGACTAAAAAAAGATCTTGCAAAGATATTCTTTGCAGGATCTTTTTCTTTGGGAGGAAATTATGATACAAACAATAGAAATGACAGATATTGGAAACGGAAGGCCGTCCAATCAGGATGCGTATTTGATCAAAAAGGGAAAGCACGAAGGAAAGCAGTGCCTTCTGGCAGCGGTATGTGACGGAATGGGCGGTTTGAGACGGGGAGAAATTGCGAGCCGGTATATTATTGAACTTCTGAAACAGTGGTTTGATGAAGTGCTGCCTGGATTAATAAGGAAAAAGAAAATCGACAGAATCCAAAAAGATCTGATTGGCCTGATTAAAAAGTCAAATGATAATCTCCTGCTTATGAGTGAAGATACAGATGAAACAATGGGGAGTACACTGACCCTTTTATTTGTCCTTGGAGAGCAGTTTTTCGTGCTTAATGTAGGAGACTCCAGGGCTTACTGGTTTGAGCAGGGCAGAAAATATGTTACCACAGATCATACTCTGGCGCAGCTTGAAGTAAAAGCGGGGCATATGACGAGGGAACAGGCAAGGAGAGATCCAAGGAGGCATATCCTGATTCAGTGCGTCGGGGTGACCAAAGACATAAAAATTGACTGTTACAGAGGCAGAATAGAACCAGGGATGGAATTTCTGCTTTGTACAGATGGTTTTTACGGCCGTCTGGAGGAAGAGGAAATTTACCATGTGGATTCGGATCAAAATGAGATGCGGATGTGGGTTGAAGATTGTTTTCGAAAAGTCAAAGAAAGAGGTGAGCTTGATAATCTTTCATGTATTCTGATCAAAGTACCGTAGAAACAGAAATTTTTCAGGGGAAATACCGAAAGATCAGGGAACTGAAAACCGGGGGCATGGGAAAAGTCTTCCTGGTGGAAGAACGCAGGAAAAAGAAACGCTATATCATGAAGATTGTTCCGGCAGATAAGAAAGGACTGCGGGAAGCAGAATATTTGGAAAAGGCAGAAAATCTTTCGGGGATTCCAAAAATCATGCAATGGGAAAAAAATGAGCATGAGATTTTTATGGTTATGGAGTATGTTCGTGGAAATTCGCTGAAAGAACTGGTCAGTAAGAAAAAGAGAATCGGAAAAAGAAAACTCATCCGATGGAGTCTGGCGCTTTGTGAAATTCTGCAAGGTCTCCATCAAATGGAGCCACCGGTTATCTGCATGGATTTAAAACCGGAACATGTCAGGATAACACCGGCAGGAAAGGTATATCTGATTGATTTGGGAATCAGTGCTTATGAGGGAGAAGAACTGGAAGGGTATGGAACAAAAGGATTTGCCGCGCCGGAACAGAGGAAAAAAGGCAGCCGGGCCGATGTGCGTCTGGATATTTTCAGTTTTGGAAAAATCCTGGATTTTTGTAAAAAGAGAATGCGGTGGAAAGGCATGGAAACGGTGATAAGACAATGTACCAGGAAACGGCAGAAGGACCGGTATCCATCGATGGCTGTGCTGAAGCAGGCATTGAAAAGAGAAAGAAGACGGGAAACTCTGAAAATAACAGCTGCTTTGATAATAATTTTTGGCCTGTCAGCAGGGATTGGCAGGCTCTCTTTTTCTGAAAATGCCTCCGGTGCAATGCCAGTGGATGCAAAAAGAGAAATGCAAAAATATTTGTTCGGGGATGAAAGGAACCGTCCGGATTATATTATGGCAGAACAATGTATAACAGAATGGCAGGGAAAAGATTCGGAAATCAGCAGATACGAACGACTCCTGGACGCCATGGAAAATCCAGGGAAAGTACAGTCATGGGAAGTAATATGGCAGGATCTTAGGAAAAATCCGGCTCCTGGATTGTATGAGACATGCTTTCTTTCGCAGGTGTATCTTACACGGCAGAAACAGCTTGCTTCTTTTGGAAAACCAGCCTGGCAGGCCTGGAAATTATTGGAAAAACAGAAGGACCGGAAAGTTTCCGGAATTTACTGGAAGCGGCGCATAGAAGATGAACGTCTGCAGGCAGCCGGAAATCTTGCTCTTCAGGGAGAAGAGGAATTCCTTCGGGAAATTGCCGGAGAATATCTGCAGAAAACAGGGACACAGGAAAAAGCCTGGAGTGGATACCGAAGGGTGGTGATGTTTCTGGAAAGAGAAGGAAAAGATATGTCTTCTTATTATGAGAACTTTTTACAGAAGTTTCCCTGCTGTGAAGAGGCCTATGTAGAATATGGAATCTATCTCTGCCGTCTTGGAAGGTGGAAAGAAGCTCAGACGATTTACAGGCGGGGGAAAAATAAGACCAGCATGGCAGGGGAAAAGGCAGGAGAATTAAAGGAGAAACTTGGAATATGAAAAAAAAATATCAGATCATTCCGGCAGCAGCAGGAATATGTCTGGCCATATGGATTTTATCTGCGGCCGCAGTACGGATTCGCGGAAATTACAAACCGTGGGAGCTGACATGGAGCAGGGAAGAGGAAATGCCGTATTTTCGCTCAGCTGCGCATTTAAAAATACAATTAAAAGAAGGCGCAGATTCCAGTCAGATAAAAGTGTTTGTAAACAGCAGGCAGCAGGATCTTTTGTGGCTGGAAGAAAAAACTACAGAATTATTTTTTGAGGAGGAAGGTTTTTATGAAGTGGAAATACGTTATAAAGACGGGGAGTATTATCACCGCAGGATTTATGTAGAACTTTCAGATCCCTCTGCACCGAAAATTTCCACAGGCGGTTACAAAGAAGGAATCTGGACAAAAGAAGATGTGGCTTTGAAGTTGCTGGGAGCAAAATCTTTGACCGGCATTGATCATTATGAATACAGACGAGAAGGTGGAGAATGGAAGGAAGTTTTGGATGAAAAAATTTTTCTGGATGAAACGATGGATGAACGAGTTCAGGCAAGGGCAGTCTCCAAAGCAGGAAGGCAGGGAGAGATTTCAGAAATCCGGATAAAAATCTGGAAGATCAGACCCAATAAGGTGAAGCTTTACTGTAAAGAAAAAAGTACAAATGGATGGTTTCGCAAAATCCCAGTCATCTATTGGGAGCATCAGCTGCTGGAAGGCGGACCGGAAACCAAACTTTATTTTGAGCTGATCTGCCTGGACAGTGGAAAGAAAAAGGTAACGGAAGGGGAAATTCCGGAGATCAGAGAAGAAGGGAGATATCAATTATCTGCCTGGGCGAAAGATGAGGCAGGAAATCGTTCTGAGACAACAGAACCGCTGAATCTATGGATTGATTTCGGCGCTCCGGAGATTTCCATCTGGGGTGCAGATCAGATAAAAAATGGCTTCTGCCGCAGAAAACAGACCGTGTGCATTTGGATTAATGATAAAAATATCACGCCCTCTTCCATGAAAATTCAGACTTCCGGGAAAAGGCTCCTGGGATGGAAACCAATGGGAAATGGATATTATACGGCTGTCGTCTTTCAAAAACAGGGAAAACATTACCTGAAGGCGGAAGCCCGGGATCAAGGAGGAAACAAGACAGAGAAAAAAATGACCTTTGTGCTGGATGATCAGAAACCGGAAATCTGCATCCGGGGAATAGAAAATCACAAAACCTATCGAAAGAATATAAAACCGGAAATCTCGATTCGGGATGAGAATCTGTATCGATCCAGAATAGAAATACTGTGCGGCGGTGAAAAAATAACAGACAGGATACTTTCCAGAGACGGGCATTATACGATCACTGCAGCAGCAGAGGATAAGGCAGGAAACAGGACGGAAGTAAAAAAAGTGTTTACGATCAATAAAGCGGGAATCCTGATTTCATTTCAGTCTCCGGAAATTAACGGAAAAATTATTAATAAGAAAAAATTTCAGCCGTCTTTTCTGGTAAAAAGCATGGATCCTGTTCAGGTAATCGGATTTATGGTAAATGGCAGAAGTGAAGCCTGTGAATCTGAAAAAGACATCATCCGGCTGAAAAATCCGCTGGAAGAAAACGGACCATATGAGATCAGACTGATTCTTAGTGACGCATCGGGAAATTATGGAATATCAAAAAATATAAAATTTACTTATGATACAAAACCTCCGGAAATTCAGATTCTTGGACTTGATCCGAATGGGAAAATTTCATATGGGAAAGAGATATTGATAAGTCTGCGTCAAAAAGAAGATATTCTGGAATCCGTGTGTATCGATGGAAAAAAAGCAGAGATAGTGGAAGGAAAAGCAAAGGCTGCGGCGGAAGATCTGGGCAGACATCGTCTCTCCATCCTGGCAAGGGATATGGCAGGAAATGAGATAAAGAAAGAAATATGGTTTACTGTGGAGAAGGCCGTGCCTCAGATCATAAAAGAGGCGGTAAGAAAAAATGGGACCGGAAAAGGGCTGCGTTGTATATTTTACGGTGGGATTTTGCTGGCTGTATGTGGAGCAGGCGCTGTGCAAATCATAAAAAAGCGGGGAACAAGGTTATAATCTTCGAAATTCTATGCTATAATATTATTCATGTATGTATTTGAATCAATGGAGGAAAAGAATTATGGCAGAAGAATTAAAAGAAACAAGAGAAGAATTTGAAAAAGAATTAGAAGCCTCTTTAGAAAAAGCAGAGACAAATGAAAGTGCCACATGGGCTCATCTGGAGCAGATGAAAGAAGATGGAACGATCCTTCCTCTTACGGTAGGCGGCGTTGTAAAAGGCGGAGTTATTGTATACGTAGAAGGAATCCGCGGCTTTATTCCGGCATCTTTACTGTCTACAAGTTATGTGGAAGATTTAAATGTATGGCTTCAGAAAGATGTTGAGGCTAAGATTATTACAGTAGAAGAAGAAAACCAGAGACTGGTTTTATCTGCCAAGGCAGCAGCAAGGGAAAGAGAAAAACAGGAAAAAGAAAAGAAGATCGCCCAGCTTAAGACAGGCACGGTGGTAGAAGGAACAGTAGAAAATCTGATGCCTTATGGAGCATTTGTTGATATCGGAGACGGAATCAGCGGACTGGTCCACATTTCACAGATGAGCCGGAAGAGAGTAAAATCTCCGGAAGAAGTGGTAAAAGAAGGCCAGAAAGTGACAGTTAAGATTATCAAAGTAGCAGACGGCAAGGTAAGTCTCAGCATGAAAGCGATTGAGGAAGATGCGGAGGCTGCTGAAAAAGCGAAAGAAGTTGGAGTTGAGTATACGGAAGAAGCTGCAGGAACCAGTCTTGGAGATCTTCTGGCTAATATTAAATTATAGAGAGGTACATATGGCAGGATCAAGTTTTGGAACGGCTTTTCGTATTACAACGTGGGGAGAGACTCACGGTGCGGGAGTTGGAGTTGTGATTGACGGATGCCCTGCGGGCATGGAACTTTGCGAGGAAGACATTCAGAAATATCTGGATCGAAGGAAACCGGGACAGTCTCGGTATACAACTCAGAGAAAAGAAGGAGATCAGGTGGAAATCCTTTCCGGAGTCTTTGAAGGAAAGACAACTGGGACTCCGATTTCTCTTATAGTGCGCAATCATGATCAGAGATCAAGAGACTACAGTAATATTCAGGATGTTTACCGGCCGGGACATGCAGATTATACTTATGATGCGAAATACGGATTCCGGGATTACAGAGGAGGAGGACGTTCTTCCGGCCGGGAGACCATCGGACGGGTTGCAGCCGGAGCGGTTGCGGCCAAAGTCCTTCAGGAACTGGGAATTCATATTCTGACATATGCCAAAGCTATTGCTGGAATTGAGATTTCAGAAGATTCTTTTGATGAAAAAGAAATTGGTCAGAATCCTTTTTATATGCCGGATCACGGCGCAGCTGAAAAAGTACGGGAATACGCGGACCGCATGATCAAAGAGATGGATTCGGTCGGCGGTGTTATCGAGTGCGTGATAGAAGGCGTCCGGCCGGGAATTGGAGATCCGGTCTTTGACAAGCTGGATGCGGAGCTGGCGAAAGCAGTCATGTCCATTGGAGCGGTAAAAGGTTTTGAAATTGGAGACGGCTTTAGGGCAGCGTCATCCAGAGGATCAGAAAACAATGATGAATTTATGATGCAGGATGGAAAAGTCATTAAAAAGACCAATCATGCCGGAGGTATTCTTGGCGGAATCAGCGACGGAAGCACGATTATTTTCCGGTCAGCAGTGAAACCGACGCCTTCCATTGCCAGAGGCCAGCAGACGGTCAGCAGAGACGGTGAAGATGTGGAGATCCATATCAAAGGCCGTCACGATCCAATGATCGTACCCAGAGCTGTGGTAGTTGTGGAGTCAATGGCTGCCATAACATTGCTGAACGGTATTTTGAAAAATCTGGGAGCAACGATGGATCAGGTAAAAAAACTTTACAGGTAATGGTGGAAAATCTATGTATGAATTGATAAAAAAGGATGGAAGAGCAAAAAGAGGACGATTAAAAACGGTTCATGGAGTTATTGAAACACCGGTTTTTATGAATGTAGGAACGGCAGCGGCGATCAAAGGCGCTGTCAGCACAGATGATCTCAGGCAGATCGGCACACAGGTGGAACTGTCTAATACATATCATCTGCATGTGCGTCCGGGAGATAAACTGATCAAAGAATATGGGGGACTTCATAAATTTATGAACTGGGACCGGCCGATTCTTACGGATTCCGGCGGGTTTCAGGTGTTTTCTCTGGCAAAATTAAGAAAAATCAAGGAAGAGGGCGTTTCCTTTTCTTCTCATATTGACGGCAGGAAAATATTTATGGGACCGGAGGAGAGCATGCAGATCCAGTCCAATCTTGGATCGACGATTGCAATGGCATTTGATGAATGTCCGCCGCATCCTGCAACAAGAGAATATATGCAGAATTCAGTGGACAGGACAAGCCGCTGGCTGGAACGCTGCAAAAAGGAGATGAACCGTCTGAACTCTTTGGAGGATACGATCAATCCGCATCAGATGCTGTTTGGAATCAATCAGGGAGGAACGTTTGAGGATATCCGTATTGAGCATGCCAGGACGATTTCAGCCATGAATCTGGACGGATATGCCCTCGGAGGGCTTGCGGTCGGCGAGAGCCATGAGGAGATGTATCATATTCTGGATGAGACAGTTCCTTATCTTCCGGAAGATAAACCAACATATCTGATGGGAGTCGGAACGCCGGCTAATATTCTGGAATCGGTAGACCGGGGAGTGGATTTCTTTGACTGTGTATATCCGACAAGGAACGGCCGTCATGGTCATGTATATACCAATCAGGGAAAACTGAATTTATTTAATAAAAAATATGAACTGGATCACCGGCCGATTGAAGAAGGATGTCAGTGTCCGGCATGCAGAAGTTACAGCAGAGCCTATATCCGGCATCTTCTGAAAGCGAAAGAAATGCTGGGAATGCGTTTATGTGTCTTGCATAACTTGTATTTTTATAATACAATGATGGTTGAGATTCGTGAGGCAATCGAAGCAGGAAACTACAAAGAATATAAAAAACAGAAGCTCGAAGGCATGGCGAATTAATTATAAGAGAAAAATGGAGGAAGCAAATGAATACTACAGGATTGATTATCTGGGTCATTGTCATTATCGCTTTTATGTATTTTGTAACGATCAGACCTCAGAAGAAAAAAGATGAGCAGATGAAAGAGCTGATCTCTTCTTTAGAGGTTGGAGACAGCATTCTGACATCCAGTGGTTTCTATGGAGTGATTGTAGATAATCTGGATGACTCAACAATCATCGTAGAATTTGGTAATGACAAGCACTGCCGTATTCCGATGGAAAAATCTGCGGTGACTGCGGTAGAGAAAGCAAACGCAGAACAGGAAGAAGAATAGGAAAAAAGAGTTCCGGCTGAGGAACTCTTTTTTGTTTTGTGTGGAACTCCCGCGTTTCATAAGATAAACTGTCCATATTATCTCAGCGGCGGTCGTTATTGCTTTTGCCAGGCTTCTTCCAGACGGTCCATCAGATGATCCGGAACGTGCAGAGAGCCGCGACCGGTTCCAAGCTGAATATCCGGTTTATTGGTTCCGTGAAAGTCAGAGCCGCCGGTTTCCAGAAGGGAATATTGTTTCGCCCATTCCCGGAGCCGGGTGATCTGCCCGATGTGATGCGTTGAGTGGTATACTTCCAGTCCCAGCAGGCCGTTGTCTTTCAGATATTCGATCAGATGCCGGAGTTCTTTGTTAGAGTAGTGATACTGAAAAGGATGAGCAAGAACCGGTATGCCTCCTGCCGCACGGATCAGGGATAATGTTTCTTCCGGTGCCAGAAATGGTTTTGGAACAAAATATTTGCAGGTTTCTCCAAGATATTTGCGAAAAGCCTCATCTTTGGTTTTACAGATCCCTTCTTCCTGGAGAACACGGGCAAAATGTGCCCTTGTGATAACGGTATCAGGATGTTTGCCCTGGAGTTTTTCTAATGTAACAGGATATCCGTTTTTTTGGAATAATGAGATCATTTTTAAATTCCGATTCATTCGGCCTTCTCTTATGGCAGTCAGACGGTCATTCAGCGTTTTGCTGGCGCAGTCGATGCCATATCCGAGAACGTGGATTTCGCGGCCGGAGATATCACATGAGATTTCTATTCCGGGAATAAAGTGAATGCGCGGATTCAGAGCCAGAATCGAAGGAATTCCTTCTGTGGTATCATGGTCTGTCAGAGAAAATCCATACAAGCCGAGAGATTCTGCCTGAGAGACGATTTGTGCCGGACTAAGGGTTCCATCTGAACAGGTAGAATGAATATGCAGATCAATCATAAAGCGGGTCCTCCTCGTAAGAAAATATAATTGGTTTGTCTTTTAGTTTATCATAAAAAGGAATAGAAGACAAAAAGGCGGCATAGGCTATAAGCAGAGGAGGAGATGTGATGGAGATAGGGAAAAAAGGAATTTATGTGGTGCAGAGCCTGATTGTTTCTTACATTATAACCGGTATTATTTTATGTGTGCTTGCACTGATTATGTATCAGCTGAAGTCTGGAACAAAGATTGCAGAGGCAGGAGTGACGGCGACTTACATTCTGGCTTCAATGGCAGCAGGGTGGACTGCAGGCAGAAGAATCGGAAAAAGAAAATTTTTATGGGGACTGGCATCAGGAATTCTTTATTTTTTGATCCTGCTGTGCATTTCTGCGGTGATTCATCCGGGGGAAGCATTGATTTCAGGAGAACGCATCACAGTATTTCTGCTGTGCGCGGCAGGCGGTATGCTGGGCGGCATGTTTGGTTAAAGAAGAAGTTCATTATTGTCAAAAATACGGGAATATGATATAATATGTCAAGCTATATCGAGATAACAGGAGGAAAATAAGATGAAACATATTAAGACCCTGACCAATAAGACACTGCAGAATACAGTAAAAAAAGGCGGATGCGGAGAATGTCAGACATCCTGCCAGTCAGCTTGTAAGACATCCTGCACAGTAGGAAATCAGACTTGCGAACACAGCAAATAATAAAAAAAGATTTTTTTCAGCAAGTGAGGCGTTCCGGGCGGGCCGCCTCACTTTGTTGTGCAGAAGACAGGGATTGAACGAAATGGAGATAGATAAGGAGATTAGGAACGATGGTTCATCAGTATAAAAACAATGGATATAATATGGTGCTTGACGTTGCAAGTGGTTCTGTCCATGTGGTAGATGATCTGAGCTATGAGATCATTGCCCGTTATGAGGATCATTCTTTGGAAGAGATTCAGAAGGAATTATCTGATCATGATCCGAAAGAAGTGCAGGAAGCTTACGAAGAGATCCAGAATCTGGAAAAAGAAGGCGTGCTGTTTACCGAGGACTGCTATGAGGATTATATCTGCGAATTTAAAGAACGTCCTACGGTTGTGAAAGCTTTATGCCTTCATATTGCCCATGACTGTAATCTTGCCTGCAGATACTGTTTTGCGGAAGAAGGAGAATACAAAGGCCGCCGTGCTTTAATGAGCGCCGAAGTTGGAAAAGCGGCGCTGGATTTCCTTGTGAAAAACTCTGGAAACCGAAGAAATCTGGAAGTGGATTTCTTTGGAGGAGAACCGCTGATGAATTTCGATGCAGTAAAAGAGATCGTCGCTTATGGACGTTCCCTGGAAGAGAAGAATCATAAGAAATTCCGCTTTACACTGACAACCAACGGAGTTTTGTTAAACGATGACATTATGGAATTTGCCAACCGTGAGATGGACAATGTGGTGTTGAGCATTGACGGACGGAAAGAAGTTCATGATTACATGCGCCCTTTCCGCAATGGAAAAGGAAGCTATGACTTTATCATCGATAAATTCAAAAAATTCGCAGACAGCAGGAATCAGCAGAAGTACTATGTGAGAGGTACTTTTACCCATCATAATCTGGATTTTTCCAAAGATATCTTCCATCTGGCAGATGAGGGATTTGAGCAGATTTCCGTAGAGCCTGTGGTTGCGCCGGAGACAGAAGATTATGCCATTACCAAAGAAGATCTTCCCAAAATCATGGAAGAATATGATATCCTGGCAAAAGAGATGATAAAAAGAGAAAAGGAAGGCAGAGGCTTTACATTTTTCCATTTTATGATTGATCTGACAGGGGGGCCGTGTGTGGCCAAGCGTTTATCAGGATGCGGTTCAGGAACAGAATATCTGGCGGTGACACCATGGGGAGATTTATATCCGTGCCATCAGTTTGTAGGGCAGGATGAATTCTGCATGGGAAATGTTTTTGACGGAATCAGCAGAGAAGATATCGTAAAAGAATTTAAGGCAAGCTGTGTCTATACGAAAGAGGAATGCAGAAACTGTTTCGCACGTTTTTACTGCAGCGGAGGATGCAGCGCTAATTCCTATAATTTCAATGGAACCATTGATGGAACCTATGAGATCGGATGTGAACTGGAACGTAAGCGCGTAGAGTGTGCATTAATGGTAAAAGCGGCTCTTGCACTGGAGGAAGAGGGGCAGGAAGAAGCTTAGGCATCAGAAAAAACAGAAGATAACGATAAGAAAGAGTATTGCGGCAGGCCCGGATACTCTTTTTGTCGATGAAGAAAGATAATGGAGACAAAGATGGAACAGTGGTACATATATAAAAAGAAAGCAGACTTTGCCGGAATCGGGGAAAAATACCAGATTGATCCGGTCATTGCCCGTCTGATCCGGAACCGGGATGTGATCAGTGATGAGGAAATCCATTCTTATCTTTATGGAACGATGAAAGATGTATCGGATCCTTTGCTTCTAAAAGGAGCAAAAGAGACGGCAGAGATTCTGGAGAAAAAAATCCGGGAAGAGAAGAAAATCCGGATTATTTCTGATTATGATGTAGATGGGGTGATGTCCAATTATATTCTGTGGAAAGCATTGACAGATCTGGGCGGCATTGTGGATTTTACGATTCCTAACCGGATGAAGGATGGATATGGAATCAACCAGTCCCTGGTCAGCCGGGCAGTCAAAGACGGCATTGATACGATCATTACCTGTGACAATGGGATTTCAGCGGGAGAAGCGGTGAAATACGGAAGAGAACAGGGACTTACAATGATCGTGACGGATCATCATGAAGTTCCGTTTGAGGAACTGCCGGACGGAACCCGGAGAGAAATCCTGCCTGAAGCTCATGTGGTTGTAGATCCGAAACAGAAGGAATGTCATTACCCATATCCTCTTTTATGCGGAGCCGGGGTAGCTTTTCAGCTTATGAGAGCATTGTACCGGGATTTGGGAAAGAAAGAAGAATCATTGGAGAATCTTCTCCCTTTTCTTGCGGTTGCCACTATCTGCGATGTGGTGGATCTGACAGGAGAAAACCGTATTTTTGTAAAAGAAGGGCTTTCCAGGATTCACGAGACAGGAAATACAGGCTTTCAGGCGCTTTTGAAGGTTCATGAACTGGAACAGAAAAAGATTGCTTCTTATGACTGTGGGTTTGTCATTGGTCCATGCATCAATGCCAGCGGAAGACTGGATACGGCGGAAAAGGTCATGGGACTTTTCCTGGAACGGGATCCGGTGAAAGCAGAAGCCGCGGCCTCTGAATTGAAAGAACTGAACGAAGAGAGAAAACGAATGACCGAAGAAGGCGTGGCGCAGGGAATAGAGCAGGCTCAGCTCTGCATGGACAAGGGAGATAAGGTGCTGGTTGTTTATCTCCCGGAATGTCATGAAAGCGTTGCGGGCATCATTGCCGGAAGAATCAAAGACCGGTTTCATCATCCGGTGTTTGTGCTGACAGACTCAGAAGATGGAAAGAAAGGATCCGGAAGATCCATTGAGACATATTCCATGTTTGAGGAAATGATGAAGATCAAAGATGTTTTTACAAAATTCGGAGGGCATCCGATGGCAGCAGGATGCTCCCTGGAAGATGGGCGTCTGGATGAATTCCGGGAAAGAATCAACCGCCAGTGCACCCTCACAGAAAAAGATTTTATTGATAAAGTACATATTGACGCGGATATGCCGGTTGATTACATTACAATGGATCTGATCCGGCAGATGTCAGTGCTGGAACCTTTCGGAAAAGGAAACAAAAAGCCGCTGTTTGCCCATAGGAAATTAAAGGTTGAAAGGGTGCGTGTGTTTGGAAAAGGTAAAAATGTGATTAAATTAGCGTTAAAGAGTAGCCAGGGCACGAGGATTGATGGTATGATTTTTGAGGAGGAAGAAAGTTTTCGAGAAAAAATGCAGGAAATGCAGTATATTACATGTACTTATTATCCTGTGATCAATGAATATCAGGGGTATCGGAATCTTCAGATCCAGATTCAGAATTACTTTTTTACGGAGGAATAGGAAATGGGAAATATCAGGCTGGTGGCAATGGATTTGGATAATACATTGCTGGACAGGAATAAGCAGATTTCAGAACATACAAAGGAAGTACTTCAGGCAGCGGCAGATCAGGGAGTTGAGATCGTGCCGGCTACCGGAAGAATTTTTAAGGCAATCCCGGATTTTTTAAGAGAGATGGAAGGGGTTCACTATGCCCTGTGCTGCAATGGTGCAACGGTGTACGACAGGATCAGAGATGAGATCATTTACACCAATCATCTGGAAGCGGAAACCGTATTTCGTCTGCTGGATGTTCTGGAAAAATATCACTGTACCCAGGATATTTACCGAAACGGGCAGGGATACATGGAACCAAGATTTCTGCGCCATCTGGATGAATACAAGATTGAAGGTCCGATTTTTGATCTGATTCTTCGAACCAGAAAGGAGGTTGCAGATCTGAGGAACTATATTCAGGAAAACCCTCAGGGAATTGAGAAAGTCTGCAGTTTTTTTGACGATATGGAAGTCAGGGAAACGGTAAAAGAAGAATTGAGGGCGCTTGAGATTGCCAATGTGGCCAGTTCTCTTCCAAATAATATAGAGATCAATCAGTTTGGATGCGATAAGGGAGATGGCCTGACACATCTTGCGGAGTATCTTGGCCTGACAATGGATCAGGTAATGGCCTGCGGAGATGCGGAAAACGATACGAAGATGATCGAGGCGGCCGGACTCGGTGTTGTTATGGAGAATGGAACCAGGGAGCTGAAAGAAATCGCTGATTTCATTACAAAGACTAACAATGAAGATGGAGTCGCATATGCCATTGAAAAATATGTTTTGTAAATAAAACATACAGGAGGCAGATCTGGTTTTCGGAGAGGGTCTGCCCTCCTTTTAACCGGATAAAAAACTTGTCAAAAAAAATTTAAAAAAAGTGTTGACATTTATCTTCAAACATTGTATATTATTATCTGTCGTCAGGAAAACGACAAACGAAACGAAAGAACGGGATCATAGCTCAGCTGGGAGAGCATCTGCCTTACAAGCAGAGGGTCACAGGTTCGAGCCCTGTTGGTCCCATTTTCTATGAATATCATAGAATCAATTACATATGGCGATGTAGCTCAGTTGGCTAGAGCATACGGTTCATACCCGTAGTGTCAGCAGTTCGAATCTGCTCATCGCTATGTCAGGAAGAGATGTATTTTTATCGAATACATCTCTTTTTTTCTTTTCTGCTGTTATGAATCAGGTTATAATAATGGTAACAGAAAATATGTAAGATTACAGAATAAAAGGAGACTCATTATGAGGATAGGAACAGGATATGATGTCCATCGGCTGGAAGAAGGCAGAAAATTAATTCTCGGGGGTGTGCAGATTCCGTTTGAAAAAGGACTGCTGGGACATTCCGATGCAGATGTTCTGCTGCATGCAGTTTCAGATGCTCTGCTGGGAGCGGCGGCTCTTGGAGATATTGGAAAACACTTTCCGGACACGGATCCGGCATTTGAGGGAGCAGACAGTCTGAAGCTTCTGGAAGAGACGGTTCGTCTGGTGAAAGAAGAAGGGTATAAAGTAGGAAATGTAGATGCAACGGTGATTGCACAGAAACCTAAACTTGCGTCATATATCCCCAGGATGAGGGAAAACATCAGGAAAGTCCTTGAGGTAGAAGAGAACCAGGTAAATATAAAGGCAACAACAGAAGAACATCTTGGATTTACGGGAGAAGGCCTGGGAATCAGTGCTCAGGCAGTCTGTCTGCTGGAGGAGCGCTGATATATGGATTTAAGTTATGAAAAGAAAGAAAGAAAAACAGAAATCTATCAGATGTATCAGAAGATTTTCGAGGATCCGGAAGAATTTGCCCGGTATTATTTTGAGGAAATCTATCCGGGAAATAGAGTGCTGACCGCGCAGGAACATGGAGAGATACGGGGAATGATCCATCTGAATCCCTACAAAGTGAGGGCAGGCAGGAAGGACTGGACACTGCATTATATTGTAGCTGTTGCAGTCAGAGAGCAGTACCGGCGGCAGGGAATCATGGCACAGATGCTGGAGCGCTGTCTGAATGATATGGCGCAGAAAGGGGAGCCTTTTACGTATCTTATGCCGGCAGACCGTGCTTATTATGAACCGTTTGGATTTGTCTTTATCATGGATTGGACGGAGGCGCAGGTTCGGGGAGAAAAGACAGAAAAACAGGGTGTGATCATGGCAGCGGATGAAAAAGATTATGATGAAATTTCTGATTTTCTGGAGGAATTTTTAAAAAAATTTCGTGTTTATACAGTGCCGGATCAGGCTTATCTTGAAAGGACACAGCGGGAAAGCCAGAGCAGTGATGGTTCTTTGATGGTATGGAGAAAGGAAGGCGCGCTGCGGGGAGTTTTTGCTGAAGGAAAAGAAGATGACGATGTATTTCTCAGATGGGCTTTTTCAAAAGAGCCGGAGCAGATGCTGACACAGATCAAAGGCCGTTTCCCAGACCGGGTGATCGAGATTACAGGAGGGAATATCAGCCCGGGCAGTCAGGTGCCAAAGATTATGGCAAGGATCACATGCCTGAAAGCGTGGGAAAAAATTCTGAAAGGAAGAAAAAATGTTTCGTTCCGGCTGAACGTAGAAGATCCGCTGATCAGGGAAAATAATGGGACATTTTGTTTTGAAGCTGGATTTGAAGGAGTAAAAATCAGAAAAGAAAAGGAAGACGGTGATGCCCAAAAGATTTTAATAGAGGATTTGACCCGGGTATTCTTTGGATATGAAGCAGAAAAGATTCTGGAGCAGTATCCGTGTCTGGAGAGTATCCAGCCAGCAGAACCTGTTTATATTTCGGAGGAGGTATGACCTATGAAACTAATGTTTATCGGCGCAGACCATGAAGTAACCGGAAGCTGTCATTATGTGGAAGCGTGCGGGAAACGGTTTGTTGTAGATTATGGGATGGAACAGGGAGTTAATATTTATGAGAATGCGGAGCTTCCGGTCAGTGCGGCAAAACTGGATTTTGTACTCCTGACCCATGCTCATATTGATCATTCAGGAATGCTTCCGCTGCTGTATGCAAGAGGATTCCGAGGACCGATCTACGCAACAAAGGCAACAACGGATTTGTGCCAGATCATGCTTCGAGACAGCGCGCATATCCAGGAATTTGAAGCGGAATGGCGGAACCGCAAGGCAAAAAGATCCGGAAAACCGGAAATCATTCCAGTCTATACAATGGAAGATGCGGTTAATGTGATGGATCAGTTTATCCCATGTTCTTATAAGGACAGGACAGAAGTATGCAAAGGAATCGAAATCCGGTTTACAGACATTGGACATCTGCTTGGATCAGCCAGCATTGAGGTGTGGCTGAATGAGGAAAATGTACAGAAAAAACTGGTATTTTCCGGAGATATCGGAAATACCAATCAGCCGCTGATCAAAGATCCGCATTATACGGATGAGGCGGATTATGTGATCATGGAATCTACTTATGGCGACAGGTTTCATGAAAAACATCCCAATTATGTGGATGAACTGGCAGAAGTGATACAAAGAACCTTTGACCGGAAGGGAAACGTGGTCATTCCGTCATTTGCCGTAGGGCGGACTCAGGAACTGCTCTATTATATCCGGCAGATTAAAAGTGAAGAACTGGTAAAGAATCATGGGGATTTTAAGGTGATTGTAGACAGTCCGCTTGCGGTAGAAGCCACTCAGATTTTTAATAAAGATGTGGAAGAGACATATGATGAAGACGCCATGGAACTGGTGCGCAGAGGCATCAATCCCATTACATTTTCCAATCTCCAGCTTTCTGTGTCCACGGAAGAGTCTAAAGCGATCAACTTTGATGAAGAGCCGAAAGTGATCATTTCTGCCTCCGGCATGTGTGATGCGGGAAGAGTGAGGCATCATCTGAAACATAATCTGTGGGATCCGAAAAATACGATTGTGTTTGTCGGCTATCAGGCATATGGAACACTTGGCCGTGCTTTGGTAGAAGGGGCAAAAGAAGTGAAGCTGTTTGGTGAGACGATCAAGGTTCAGGCAGAAATTCTGCGCCTGGAAGGAATCAGCGGACATGCGGACAAGAAAGGACTGATCCGCTGGATCCGGGAATTTGAAAAACAGCCGGAGATGGTGTTTGTCGTTCATGGCGAGGATAAGGTATGTGATATTTTTGCGGAATGTCTGCAGCAGGATTACGGCCTGCCGGCAAAAGCGCCATACAGCGGGGATACATTTGATCTGGTGTCCGGCAGATGGACTGCATGGGGCTCCAGAGAACTGGTAAAGAAGAAACTGCGTCCGCAGAGTGGCGCTTATATCCGGCTGAAAGCTGCGGCAGAGAGGCTTCAGGCTGTGGTAGAGCATAATGAAGGAGGAGCCAACAAAGATCTTGCCAGGTTTGCAGATCAGATTCTTGCATTGTGTGATAAATGGGACCGCTGATGGGAATATCCGCCATCATATTGACAAACGGCCGTAAAATCGGTATGCTATGTGTCATAGGAGCCCTCTTGGTTAGAAGAGGGGCGGCGTATGGATGTACCCGCAGGTATAATAAATTTGTTTTCTGTAAAAGTACAGGAGGAAGATAATCAGTATGACAGTATTAAAAGCAGAGGATATGATGTGTGACCATTGTGTCGACAGGATCAAGAATGGACTGGAAGATGCGGATATCGATGCCGAGGTGGACCTAGGCGATAAGACGGTGAAAATAGAGGGCGGCGATGAAGTCGTTGAAAAAGCAAAAGAGATTCTGGGAGATCTGGGATTTCTGGCAGAAGAAATTTGAACTGCAGTTTAAAAAGAATGCGGTAAAATAAGGATGAAAAGGGTATTGCGGGAAGCAATATCCTTTTTGCATTTTCAGACAGAGTATGTTACCATCTATTAAGGTATCCTGGAGATAAGAATCCGGGAAGGTTCATGAGAAGGAGCGCATGGAAACATGGATGAGAGAAAGAGGAAGCGCGAAGACGCGGTCCGTATTAATAAATATTTAAGTCAGGCAGGCGTCTGTTCCAGGAGACAGGCGGATGTTATGATCGGTGAAGGCAGAGTTCAAATAGACGGAGAGACGGCATCCAGCGGGATGAGAGTGCTCAGAGGCCAGAAAGTAACTGTGGATGGAAAGCCGGTCCGCATTCAGGAGGATCTTGTTTTTCTGGCATTTCATAAACCCAGGGGAATTGTTTGCACAACAAGCCGCAGAGAGAAAGATAATATTGTAGATTACATTGGCTACCCAACCCGGATTTATCCGGTAGGAAGGCTGGATAAGGAGTCTCAGGGGCTGATTCTTATGACCAATGACGGGGAAGCGGCAAATCGAATCATGAAAGCCAGGAATTATCATGAAAAAGAATATGAAGTAACTGTAAATAAGAAGATCACAAAGGAATTCATAGAAGGAATGAGGAATCCTGTGCCGCTGAAAGAAATCCATGCTGTCACAAGGAAATGCAGGGTTGCAAAGGAAGGTCCCAATCAGTTTCGGATCATCCTGACGCAGGGATTAAACCGCCAGATCCGGAGAATGTGTGAATATTTCGGATACCGGGTTACCAGACTAAAAAGAGTCAGAATTATGAATATCCATCTGGGGGATCTGAAGGAAGGAGAATACCGGCCTTTGACATCCCGGGAATTACGTCAGTTGAAAGAGGAATTGGAACGTGAATGATGTAGAAAGAATGAAAGAGCTGATTGCCATCCTGAATCGGGCGGGAAAGGCATATTATCAGGAAAACAGGGAAGAAATCAGCAATTATGAATATGATAAACTATATGATGAACTGAAGGATCTGGAAGAAAAGACAGGAACGGTCCTTTCTTCCAGCCCGACAATCCATGTGGGATACGAGTTGATGACATCTTTGGAGAAAGAAGCACATCCATCTCCGATGCTGTCGCTGGATAAGACAAAAGATCCTCAGGAGCTTTCTTCCTGGCTTGGAGACCAGGAAGGCCTTTTGTCATGGAAACTTGACGGTCTGACGATCGTTCTGACTTATGAAGGCGGGGAACTTGTAAAAGCAGTAACAAGGGGAAATGGGGAAGTGGGAGAAGTCGTAACCAGCAATGCGAAAGTTTTTGTGAATATTCCCCGTAAGATCTCTTATCAGGGACAGCTGGTCATACGCGGAGAAGCTGTTATCCCATACTCAGTGTTTCAGAAAATGAATGAGGAAATCGAGGATGTGGACAGCCAGTATAAGAATCCGCGAAATCTCTGCAGCGGTTCTGTACGTCAGCTTAACAGTGAAATTACCGCAAAACGGAAAGTTCATTTTTATGGATTCAGTGTAGGGGATGCGGAAGGTGTGGATTTTCATAATTCCCTGGAAGAGAAGATGAAATGGGCAGCAGATCTGGGATTTGACATGGTAGAGTATGTAAGGGTCAATGCAGAAAATGTTCAGCAGGAAGTGGAGCGGTTTTCTGAGAAAATAAAGGATTTTGACCTTCCATCGGATGGTCTTGTTCTGGCGCTGGATGATATTGAGTATGGAAAGAGTCTTGGAAGAACGGCTAAGTTCCCAAGAGACTCCATTGCCTTTAAGTGGGCAGATGAAACAGCAGATACACATCTCCTGAAGGTAGAATGGAGTCCGTCCAGGACAGGTCTGATCAATCCGGTTGCGATTTTTGAGCCTGTTCAGCTGGAAGGAACGACGGTAAGCCGCGCAAGTCTCCATAATATCAGTGTAATGGAGGAACTTGAACTGGGAATCGGGGATGAGATTACAGTTTATAAAGCGAATATGATCATCCCTCAGCTGGCAGAGAATAAGACGAAGAGTGGAAATGTTCCGATACCAGAAGTCTGTCCTGCGTGCGGTGGAGAGACCAGGATAGAAGATGAAAACGGGATAAAGACTCTGGTGTGCACCAATGAGTTCTGCAGCGCCAAAAAGATCAAGTCGTTTTCTCACTTTGTTTCCAGGGATGCCCTGAATGTGGACGGATTGTCTGAAGCGACACTGGGGAAAATGATAGACCGGGGATATTTGAAAGAATTGTATGATCTTTTTGATCTGGAGAAATACCGGGAAGAGATCATTGCAATGGATGGATTTGGTGAGAAATCATTTGAGAATCTTATTCAGGCTATCAATAATGCCAGGGAGCCGGCACTGGCAAACTTTATTTACAGTCTTGGAATTTCCAATGTCGGATTGTCCAATGCCAAGCTGATCTGCCGGCATTTTCATAATGATCTGGAGGCAGTCCGCCATGCTTCTGTTCAGGAATTTACAGAGATTGATCAGATTGGACCGATGATCGCAGAAGCAGTGGTATCTTACTTCAGGACGCCTCACAATGTGGAGGTTGTAGACAAACTGCTGGAGAAGATTCATTTTAGACAGGAAGAAGAAAATACAGAGGAACAGATCCTGGAAGGAAAGACCATCGTTATTACGGGATCTTTGAATCATTTTGGCAACCGTAAAGAGCTGAAAGAGCGAATTGAGCAGCTTGGAGGAAAAGTGACAGGTTCTGTTTCGAAAAAGACAGATTATCTGATCAATAATGATAAGGAATCATCATCTTCGAAAAATAAAAAAGCAAAAGAGCTGGGGATTCCGATCATCAGTGAAGAAGATTTTCTTGAAATGATGCATTAGATTTAGAGGAGGAGAGAAATTATGCCGATTCGGATTGACAATGATTTGCCGGCCAAGGCAATTTTGGAAGAAGAAAATATTTTCGTCATGGATAAAGAAAGGGCCTGCACACAGGATATTCGTCCTCTGCGCATCGCGATTTTGAATTTAATGCCAAATAAACTGGACACAGAGCTTCATCTGCTGCGCAGTCTTTCGAATACGCCTTTGCAGCTGGATATTACATTTTTACAGACAGAGTCTTATGTACCGACTCATGTATCAGAATCCCATCTGGAAAAATTTTATCATTATTTTTCTGAAATCCGGGATCATAAATTTGACGGTCTTATCATAACCGGGGCTCCGGTGGAATTAAAGGAATTTGAAGAAGTGGCCTACTGGGATGAAGTGGCGCAGATCATGGAATGGTCTAAAACTCATGTAACGTCGACTCTTCATATCTGCTGGGCTGCCCAGGCAGGGCTTTATTATCATTATGGAATCAGGAAGCATGTACTTGACAAGAAGATTTCCGGCGTGTATGAGCACCATCCGCTTCATAATAAGATTCCTCTTGTGAGAGGATTTGATGATATGTTTTATGTTCCTCATTCCAGAAATACCGGTGTAGACGGTGAAGCAATCCGCCGGAACAAAGAGCTTACGGTAGCGGCTGAGTCGGATGAGACAGGACCGTATCTGATTTTAAATCAGGACGGCAGTCAGATTTTTGTGACAGGACATCCGGAATATGATGTCATGTCTCTGGATCAGGAATACCGGAGAGATCTGAAGAAAGGTCTGAATCCGGAAATTCCGAAAAATTACTACAGGGACAATGATCCGGCAAAGGGTCCGGTAAAATCCTGGAGATGCCACGCAAACGCCATGTATTATAACTGGCTGAATTATTACGTTTATCAGGTAACACCATACATATTATAAGGAGAAAAACGTCCATGATAAAATTGATTGCAACAGATATTGACGGAACTTTACTGGAAGAGGGAACGCTGGATCTGAATCCGGAATACTATGATGTAATCCGGGAGCTTAGGAAAAGAGGTGTTCTGGTCATCGCCGCCAGCGGACGTCAGAGAGCGAGCATTGAAAAGGTATTTACACCGGTTCTGGATGATATGATTTTCATTTCAGAAAACGGAACCTGCATTTATTCAAAGGAATATCAGTATGTCGATAAGATTCAGCCGGAAGTTGTCCGGGCTTTTGTGGAAGAGGCAAGACAGTATCCCGGATGTGAAGTCGGCATCAGTCACGATAACATGGGATATTATGAAAATATCGGAATTTACCAGCGTCTGGTAGGAGACTATGGATACAGAGGAAAACTGGTGGATGATGTATGCGATTATGATGATGGCGTATGCAAGATCAGTATTTTTCACCACAATGATGCAGAAAAAATAGTCGGACAGGATTTCCTTGAGCGGTGGAACCGGGTGATGCATGTGGCTGTATCAGGAAAATCCTGGGTGGATGCGTCAAATATGAATGTAAATAAAGGTTCTGCCCTGAAACATTTTCAGGACGAATATGGGATCACTCCGGATGAGACGCTGGCGTTTGGCGACAACATCAATGACATTGAAATGCTGCACCGGGCGAGTCACAGTTTTGCGGTGGCAAATGCAAGAGATGAGGTAAAAGAAGCGGCCAATTTTGTAACGGCTTCCAATAAAGAGGACGGAGTGCTGCAGGTATTAAAGGCTGTGATTCGAGGTGAGTTATGTTAGAAGCGGTGATTTTTGATATGGATGGCGTGATTGTGGATACAGAACCGGGCTATCTGGCGGCGGTCAATCGATTTTTGAAACGATTTGGAAAATCGATTGATTCAAAATTTAATGAACAGTTTTTCGGAGGATCTGCTTATGATATGTGGGCAGTGACGAAAAAACATGTGGGACTGGATCACCTGACTGTAGAAGAATGCATGAAAGGAATGGAAGAAGAACGAGAGAAGATGATCCGGCAGGAAGGGTACCGGGCAATCCCCGGAACGATTCCGCTGATCCAGGATCTTTATGACCGCGGAATTCCTCTGGCTGTAGCTTCTTCTTCGTCCCTTTCAGAAATAGAAAAAGTGACAAAATATCTGAATGTAAGAAAATATTTTGCAAAGATCGTCTCAGGGATTGATGAGTGTGAGCATGCAAAACCGTTTCCGGATGTTTTCTTAAAAGCAGCCAGAAAACTGGACGTCAAGCCGGAAAACTGTCTTGTGATCGAAGACTCCAGCAATGGGGCGCTGGCTGCGAAAAGAGCCGGCATGAGAGTCATAGGATTCCGGAATCAGGAATGTGGAAATCAGGCTCTGGAATCAGCTGATTATGTGGTAACGACCATAGAGGATGTAGATTATGCCCTGTGTCAAGAAGTGGGAAATAAAAATGACATATAAAGAAGCAGTAAATTATTTGAATGAGACGGCAGGTTTCGCCAAAAAAAACAAGCTGGAACATATAAAATATCTGATGGAGTGTCTGGGAAATCCTCAGAGAGAAATTCGTTTTGTCCATGTGGCAGGAACCAACGGAAAAGGATCGGTTTGTGCGTTTCTGGAGGCTTTTCTTCTGGAAAAAGGATGGACAACAGGAGTTTTTTCCTCTCCTCATCTTGTATCAGTCAATGAACGGATTCGCCTTAATGGACAGGATGTGTCGGATGAACTTTTTGCAAAGGCATGCAGCCGTGTAAAAGACGCAGTGGAGGAGGATTTGAAAAAAGGTGGAACTCATCCGTCTTTTTTTGAATTTTTATTTCTGATGGCACTGATCATATTTCAGGAAATAAAACCGGACTGCTGCATCATAGAAACCGGAATGGGCGGCAGATATGACGCAACGAATCTTTTGGATCCGGAAATTTCGGTGATCACCTCCATCAGCATGGATCACATGGAATTTCTTGGAAATACTCTGAAAGAAATCGCATTTCATAAAGCCGGGATCATAAAACCAGGAAAACAGGTGCTGTCCTGCGGCCAGGAAGAGGAAGTAATGCAGGTGATCCGGGATGAAGCAGGAAAAAAACAGGCTCTTCTGGAAGTAGTTTCTGAAGATAATCTTAATTTTAATGAAAAACCGGGGAAATATATTGATTTTTTAAATTCCAATGCTTATGATAGGAAGAGGGTTGCGGGAGATTTCCAAAAAGAAAATATTTCTCTTGCAATACGGGCGGCGCAGCTGCTGTCAGGATCTCTTAGTGACGAGAAGATCGTAAACGGATTGCGGCATCTTGTGCTGCCGGGACGTATGGAAGAAGTGCTTCCCCGTGTTTTTGTCGATGTAGCGCATAATATGCAGGGGATCGAGGCATTCTGCCGTACGGCAGAGAGACAGTTTGCCGGAATGAAAAAAAGGATTTTATTTGCGGCATCTCACAAAAATGAAGAAGATTACATGCGGGCAAGATTACGGAATCTTTCAAAGACAGAATGGTTTTGCCAGATTGGTATTGAAGGCAGAAGAATTGACCAGCAGGAATTTATGTCCGTATTTGAACAGTTGATAAAAGATAGGGATGAGGATACGGTATGTTTTATCGTAGGCTCATTTTATCTGGCAGGGATAACAAAGAAATGTATGATCAGGAGGAAATAACATGTTAGACTTTAATGAAGAGTTGGAAAAGTTTCAGCCTTGTGCAGATTTAGAAGACGCGGAAGAAAATTTTGATGGAGACGAGTTAGAACAGATCAAACAGAATAAAACTGAATTATATAAAGCAAACCAGATGATCAAAAAGTATAATCAGGCGTTGAATTACGCAAAACAGGGAAATGATGACCTGGCGATGCTTCAGCTGAAAAATGTGGTGGCGGCCATCCCGAATTTTACCGATGCGTACCTTTTGATGGCGCTGCTGTCCATGAAGGCGGAAGATTACGGAACTGCAAAGGATGCACTGGATCAGATTTTCGCCATTGATCCTGAAAATGAATCTGCAAAAGAGTATATGAAGGAATTCAAGGCAGAGCCGGAAGAAGAAGTAAAGGCAGAAGAAAGAAAAGAAAAAAAGGAAAAGAAAGAACGGAAGGAAAGAAAAGAGAAGAAAGAGAAGAAGGAAGCGGTACAGGATGCTCCGAAGTCAAAACTTTCCAATCCGTTTGGCGGCGGCATTTCACAGGAAAGCGGAAAGACAAAGAGTCCGATGTTTTATATGGTCGCAGGAATCATCATTGGAATCGTCGTTGCAGCCGTTTTGATCTATCCTACTGTGAGAGCAAGCTTTAAGAGTCAGGCTTCCAGTCAGTCAGAAGACTACCAGGAACAGCTGCTCACCAAAGAAACGCAGTTAAAAGAAGCTCAGGAAGCTCAGAAGAAGGCAGAAGACGAGCTGGAAGAATACACAAAGAATGGTGAAAAAGGCGGAATCTACGATACTCTTTTAACTGCAATGCAGGATTATACAGATAATAAATATGACGAGGCAGCTATAGCGCTGTTAAGCATTGACGGGAATAAACTTACAACAGATAATATGAAAAAAATATATACAAATCTGACTAAGAAAGTTTATCCAAGGGCTTACAGCAGTCTGTACAGCAAAGGATTAAGCGCCTACAAATCAAAAGATTATAAGACAGCGATCACATATCTGACCAATGCGACAAAAGTAGACGATACACAGGTAAACGCTTATTATTATCTTGCGAGAGCTTATGAAGACAGCAAAGATACAGATAACGCAGTGAAGATTTACAATCAGATCATTAAGAAGTTCCCTTCCACAAGAAGCGCAAGCACAGCAAAACAGAAAGTGAGCCAGCTTCAGTAATTCTGCGGAAGGCAGGGTGAAACACAAAAGATAAAAGAAAGAAGAATGGAAAAGAAACACATTCTTCTTTTCTTTTATCTTTTTTTGTTTATAAAGGAATAATGCCATACAGGGGATGGTGTTTTGAAAAAAGAAAGAGAGGCGACAGAATGTCAACGGAATATCAGGTAGAAAATCGGACATTGTATATTCGTCTGGATGGAGAACTGGACCACCATCTGGCGAAAAAAGTCCGGAGGCAGTGTGAAGTAATCTTAAAATCCTATCCGATCCGGGATATCGAATTTGATTTTTCAAAATCAGGATTTATGGACAGTTCAGGAGTGGGCGTGATCCTGGGACGGTACAAACAGGTGCAGCCAATGGGCGGGACAGTTTCCATCAGTCATATGAATGAGGCGGTAAAAAGAGTGGCTCATATGGCAGGGCTGAACCGGATCATAAAAGAAAAATAGAATCAAGTGGGAGGAGAGAAGATGATACATTTAGAGTTTAACAGTGAATCTGAAAATGAAGGAATTGCCCGTGTGGTAACGGCGGCATATATGATGCGGTTTGATCCGACAGTGGAGGAGATGGCAGATGTAAAGACTGCGGTATCAGAGGCAGTTACAAACTGTATCGTACACGCCTATGAAACCGGGGAAGGCAGGGTGATTCTGGACATTTCACATGAAGGAAGGTGTATGACCATAACAGTGGAAGACTTTGGCGTTGGAATTGAGGACGTTGAGAAGGCAATGGAACCTATGTATACAACAAAAGCTGAGGAAGAGAGAACAGGAATGGGATTTTCTTTTATGGAAGCCTTTATGGACAAGGTGGAAGTGATATCAGAGCCAGGACGGGGGACGAAAGTCATCATGGAACGGACCATTGGAGGGACAGAAGCTTTTCATGGATAAGACGAGGGAACTGCTGCGGCTTACCAAAGAAGGAGATGAAGAAGCAAGAGAAAAAATCGTGGTAGACAATATGGGGCTGATCTGGAGTGTCGTAAAACGATTCACCAACAGAGGATATGATCCGGAAGATCTGTTTCAGGTCGGCAGCATCGGTCTCATGAAAGCGGTAGATAAATTTGACCTGTCCTACGATGTAAAGTTTTCAACCTATGCAGTGCCGATGATTACGGGCGAAATCAAGAGATTTTTAAGAGATGACGGAATGATCAAAGTAAGCAGGTCTTTAAAGGAGAATGCTTATAAGATCCGGCAGGCCATGGAGGCATTTTCCATGGAACATCAGCGGGAGGCAACTCTGGATGAGCTGGCGAGGGAGACAAATCTCGGGAGAGAAGAGATCGTAGTAGCTATGGAGGCAAACAAAGATGTGGAATCTCTTCATCAGCCGACTTATCAGGGAGACGGCAGCGAAATTCTGCTTATGGATCGTCTGCCAAAAGAAGAAAATGAAGAGGAGGCAGTGATCAATCATGTCATACTGGAAGAATCCATGAAAGAGCTGTCTCCGGAGGAAAAAGAACTGATCCAGTACCGGTATTTTCAGGGAAAGACCCAGCAGGAAATTGCAGGCATTCTTCACATTTCTCAGGTGCAGGTTTCCAGGCTGGAAAAAAAGATATTAAGAAGACTGAGAGAACAAATCATTGGACATTCCGGAAAAATGTGCTAAAATGGAAGTATCAAATCTGTGGACAGATCGTCCATTTTCCCAAAACAAAGGAGAAACATTTATGATATATCAGGAAAAATCGGTAATGGAACTGCGTGAAATTGCCAAGGAACGAAAGATGAAAGGAATTTCTGCATTAAAGAAAAAGGAACTGATCGAAGCGCTGGAAGCCTATGATCAGAAACATAATCAGAAAAAAAATACAGGAAAGGAATTTCCGAAAAATATAAAAAGTCTGGACAGTGGGGAGAAGGCTAACGGTATTCTGGAAGTCATGCCGGATGGATATGGTTTTATCCGGTGTGAGAATTATCTGCCGGGAGAGAATGATATTTATGTATCTCCGGCCCAGATTCGAAAATTCAACCTGAAGACGGGAGATATTTTATCCGGCGCAATCCGTGTAAAAACTCAGAGTGAAAAATTCAGCGCCTTATTATTTGTAGAATCAGTCAATGGATATCCGCCGGAAACAGCAGCAAGGAGAAAACATTTTGAAGATCTTACGCCAATCTTCCCTCAGGAGAGACTGAACCTGGAAACAGGGTCCGCGTCTCTGCCTATGAGGATGGTGGATCTGCTGTCTCCGGTAGGAAAAGGTCAGAGAGGAATGATCGTTTCGCCGCCAAAGACAGGAAAAACCACATTATTAAAACAGATTGCCCAGAGCATCAGCAGCAATTATAAAAATATTAAGCTGATCGTACTTCTGATCGATGAGCGCCCGGAAGAAGTAACAGACTTTAAAGAATCCATCGAAGGAAAGAATGTAGAAGTGATTTATTCAACTTTTGATGAACTTCCGGAGCATCATAAAAGGGTGTCAGAGATGGTACTGGAAAGAGCAAAGCGTCTGGTGGAACATCAGGAGGATGTAGTGATCTTACTGGACAGTATCACCCGTCTGGCGCGGGCCTATAACCTTACGGTACCGCCAAGCGGAAGGACACTGACCGGAGGACTGGATCCGGCTGCTTTGTATATGCCGAAGAAATTTTTCGGAGCGGCCCGCAATATGAGAGAAGGGGGAAGCCTTACCATCCTTGCCACGGCTCTGGTGGAGACAGGAAGCAAGATGGATGATGTTATTTTTGAGGAATTTAAAGGAACCGGAAACATGGAAATCGTGCTTAGCAGAAAGCTGTCAGAAAAGAGAATCTTCCCTGCGGTAGATATTGCAAAATCGGGAACCAGACGGGAAGAACTGCTTCTGAGCAAAGATGAGATTTCCGTAGTAACGGCTTTGCATAAAGAACTTTCAGGCAGCAGGTCAGAAGAATTTTTAGAGCAGATGCTGGATCTGTTTAAGAGGACCAGAAGCAATGCGGAATTTGTTGAACTGACAAAAAGATCTCTCCTGCGCAGATAAGATGATTTTTAAAAATTAAGAAAAAGTATTTGCAATCTTTCTATTCATGTGATAGAATAAAAGAGCTGTTATAAAAACAAGAAATGACGAAAGTCAAAGTATGTATACGTTGGCAAAATCCAACAGAAATTATAAGAAGAGGTGAAAAACATGCGTAAAGGAATCCATCCAAAATATTATCAGGCGAAGGTAGTCTGCAACTGTGGAAATGAATTTGTAACAGGATCAACAAAGGAAGACATCCATGTGGAGATCTGTTCTAAATGTCATTCATTCTACACAGGACAGCAGAAAGCGACACAGGCTCGCGGACGTATTGATAAGTTCAATCGTAAATATGGTGTTAAGTAGAAAAACTGGAAATCAGGTTGAGGTTATCTTTTAATCTCAGCCTTTTTTATTGCAAAGAATAAAGGAGAAAATCATGGCGGTTCGTATAGGAGGACAGGCAGTGATGGAAGGCGTAATGATGAAAAATATGGATCGTTATGCCGTTTCCGTAAGAAAACCGGATGGGAAAATAGAGACAAAAGTCAGGAAATGTGTAAGTTTTGCAGAGAAACATCCGGTCTTTAAGCTGCCGGTCTTAAGAGGAGTGGTCAATTTCGTGGAATCCATGGTCATTGGCATTTCCACCCTGAACTATTCTGCAGGTTTTTTTGAGGAAGAAGAGGAGACACAGCCTGGAAAGATCGATCAGATGCTGGATAAGATCAGCTCCGGAAAGGGAGAAAGCATTATGATGGCGTTTGTGCTGATTATTTCTCTGGCAATATCCATAGGGCTTTTTATGGTTCTGCCGTATCTTGCATCAGAGCTTCTTGGACAGTGGATTCGGAATGAGTATATCATCCTTCTGGTGGAAGGATTGATCCGAATCGGAATTTTTCTGGGATATATTGTGCTGATTTCAAGAATGGAAGATATTAAAAGAGTGTTTATGTATCATGGCGCAGAACATAAGACGATCAACTGTCTGGAAGCGGGAGAAGATCTGACGCCGGAAAATATCAAAAAGCATTCAAGGCTGCATAAACGATGCGGCACCAGCTTTATTTTCATTGTAATGATCATAAGTATGGTGTTCTTCTTCTTTATCCGGGTGGACACAATCTGGCTCAGAGTCCTGCTGAGGCTTCTCCTTCTGCCGGTAGTGGCGGGAGTTTCCTATGAGTTTATTCGGCTGGCAGGAAACAGCGATAATCCCCTGGTGCAGATTTTCAGCAAGCCGGGACTTTGTCTTCAGAGACTGACAACAAAAGAACCGGATGAATCTATGATCGAAGTAGCGGTCGCATCGGTAGAAGGCGTGTTTGACTGGAGAGAATATTTAGAAAAGGAAAGAAAATGCCATGAATAGAAGAGAATGGGTTGCTTATGGACAGGAAATGCTGGAAAAAGAAGGAATTGAAAATGCCTCCGGAGAAGCGTGGTATTTGTTTTCTGAATGTCTGGGCGTCAGCAGGGAAGATTATCTGTTCGGAATGACAGAAGAAGTAACGGATGTATCCGGCCTGCAAAAATATCAGGAAATGCTGCAGAAAAGAGCGAAAGAGAGATGTCCGCTTCAGTATCTGCTGGGAACCCAGGAGTTTATGGGGTATTCTTTTCTTGTAAATCCGGATGTTCTGATTCCCAGGGCAGATACGGAGACTGTTCTGGAGGAAGTGATGGCCACAGGGATCCGTCCGGAGACGATTCTGGATCTGTGCACAGGCTCCGGCTGTATTGCGGTCAGCCTGGCGCTTCTGATGAAACCCAGACTGTGTATTGGGACAGACATCAGCCCCCGGGCACTGGATGTGGCAAAAGCAAATGGAAAAAAACTCTGTCCTATGGTAAAATTTGTAGAGAGTGATCTGTTTGAGCAGGTGGAAGGAACGTTTGATCTGATCATTTCAAATCCGCCGTACATCAAAACGGAAGAATGCAGAGAACTGATGCCGGAAGTCAGGGATCATGAACCAATGCTTGCCCTGGACGGCAGGGAAGACGGTCTGTATTTTTACCGTAAGATCATAAAAGAAGCCCCCGGCTATCTGAATCCAGGAGGAATGCTTGCTTTTGAGATCGGATATGATCAGGGAGAGGCAGTAAAGGGAATGATGCTGAAACAGGGATTTCATTCCGTAGAAATAAGGAAAGATCTGGCAGGACTTGACCGGCTGGTTTTTGGAAATAAATAAGAAGGAGAAGATTATGTTTGATAAATTAGAAAGTTTAGTGGATCGTCTGGATACTGTACTGCAGGAATTAAACGATCCGTCTGTGGCATCGGATCAGAACCGATTCCGGGATTTGATGAAAGAACAAAATGAACTGACTCCGATCGTTGAGAAATATAAAGAATACAAGGCGGAAAAACAAAATGTGGAAGGGAGCCTTGAGCTGCTGAATGAGGAAAGCGATGAAGAGATGAGGGAGCTTGCCAAAGAAGAACTGGCAGAATCCAAGGATAAAGTGGAAAAACTGGAAGAGGAGCTTAAGATCCTGCTGATCCCGAAAGATCCAAATGATGATAAAAATATTATCGTTGAGATGAGAGCAGGAGCCGGCGGAGATGAAGCCGGTCTGTTCGTTGCGGATGTAGCAAGAATGTACCGCAGCTATGCAGAAAGACGCCACTGGAAGGTGGAAACCCTGAGCTTTAATGAAAGCGGTATCGGAGGATTTAAGGAACTGGTGTTTATGATTTCCGGACACGGAGCTTATTCCAGATTTAAGTATGAAAGCGGTGTCCACAGAGTTCAGAGAATTCCGGCGACAGAATCCGGAGGAAGAATCCATACGTCCACGATCACAGTAGCGATCATGCCGGAAGTGGAAGAAGTAGAAGTAGAGATTGACTTAAATGACTGCCGTTTCGATGTATTCCGTGCGTCAGGAAATGGAGGACAGTGTGTCAATACGACAGATTCCGCGGTTCGTCTGACTCATATTCCGACAGGAATCGTTGTTTCCTGTCAGGATGAAAAATCACAGTTAAAGAACAAAGATAAGGCATTGAAAGTCCTGAGATCCCGTTTGTATGAGTTAGAGCAGCAAAAAGCTCATGATGAAGAAGCGGCCAAGAGAAAGAGCCAGATCGGTACAGGAGATCGTTCTGAAAAAATCCGTACGTATAATTATCCTCAGGGGCGTGTAACAGATCACAGAATCAAACTGACACTTCATAAGCTGGATTCTATTATGGATGGAGATCTGGATGAACTGATCGACAGCCTGACAGCAGCTGACCAGGCAGCGAAACTGAGCAATATGGAAGAAGAATAAGAGAAAGTATCTGAGGTGCGCGATGAAAGATGGATTTATTAAGGTTGCATGTGCAACGCCAAAAGTGAAGGTTGCGGATCCGGAATATAATGCCGGAGCCATGATAAAAATCATAGAAGAAGCAGAGGGCCGGGGAGCGAACATTCTGGTCTTTTCAGAACTGACAATCAGCGGTTATACATGCGGAGATCTCTTTTTGCAGCAGCCGCTGCTGAAAGGATGCACAGAAGGACTTCTTAAAGTCGCAGCTGCTACAAAAGGCAGAAATATGCTGGTAGTCGCAGGATGTCCGCTGGTGGTAAAACAAAAATTATATAACTGTGCCGTGGTGATCCATGAAGGAAAAATCCTGGGAGCAGTGCCAAAGACCCACCTTCCGAATTATTCCGAGTTCTATGAACTGCGTCACTTTGCTTCCGGAAAAGGAATGGATGAAGTGATCCGGCTGGGAGAGATGGAAGTTCCTGTCTGTACCGATCAGCTGTTTGTATGCCGGGAGATTCCGGAACTGATCATTGCCTGTGAGATCTGTGAAGATCTGTGGGTGCCGCTGCCTCCGAGCACATATCATGCCATGGCAGGCGCGACAGTAATCTGCAATCCATCGGCCAGCGTAGAAACAACGACAAAAGAAGTTTACCGCAGAAGTCTTGTATCCAATCAGTCAGCAAGGCTTCTGGCAGCGTATCTCTATGCCAACGCAGGAGAGGGAGAATCTACACAGGATGTGGTCTACAGCGGCCATCATCTGATCTGTGAAAATGGCTCTGTGCTTGCAGAGGCAGAGCGTTTTACCAATGAAACAATTTATGCAGACATTGATGTACAGCGTCTGGCGGCAGAAAGAAGAAAGATGACATCTTTCCCAGGCGGCGAAACCGGATCCTGCCGCGAGATTCCATTCTCACTGGAAATCCGTGAAAATCCAATTTCCAGGACATTTCCAAAGGCTCCGTTTGTGCCGGATAATAAAGAAGAGAGAGAAAAAAGATGCAATGAGATTCTGTCTCTTCAGTCTATGGGGCTGAAGAAGAGACTGGAACATACCGGCTGCAAACATGCGGTGATCGGTATTTCAGGAGGACTGGATTCCACTCTTGCGGTCCTGGTAACGGCAAGAGCCTTTGATATGCTGGAGATTCCAAGAGAAAATCTGATCTGCGTGACAATGCCGTGCTTTGGAACTACAGATCGTACTTATCAGAATGCGGTTTCCCTGGTTCATGAATTAGGAGCTTCGCTGAAAGAGATCCGGATCGAAAAAGCCGTAAGACAGCATTTTGAAGATATCGGACATGATGAAAATGTTCATGATGTAACTTATGAAAATTCTCAGGCAAGAGAAAGAACTCAGATTCTGATGGATCTGGCAAACCAGTATAACGGAATGGTCATCGGAACCGGAGATATGTCGGAACTGGCGCTGGGATGGGCAACTTACAATGGGGACCATATGTCCATGTATGCAGTCAACTGTTCCGTGCCGAAGACTCTGGTGCGGTATCTGGTTCTTTACTATGCCGACACAACAGAAAACAAGAAGCTGTCTGAGGTGCTGATGGATGTGCTGGATACCCCGGTCAGTCCGGAACTGCTTCCGCCGGTGGATGGTGTAATTTCTCAGAAAACAGAAGATCTGGTAGGACCGTATGAACTTCATGATTTCTTCCTATATTATATGATGCGGTTTGGATTCCCGAAAACGAAATTATATCGGATTGCGAAACAAACATTTGAAGGTATTTATGATGACGAAACAATCCGAAAATGGCTGGATAAATTTTACTGGAGATTTTTCAGTCAGCATTTTAAACGTTCCTGCCTGCCGGACGGACCAAAGGTTGGAAGCGTGGCGGTATCTCCAAGGGGAGATCTGAGGATGCCGAGTGACGCAAGCCCTGCAGCTTGGCTGTAATTAAGAATAAAATAGAGTTTTTATACGTGACATATATCAGCAAAAAAGTGACATTTGTAAATGGGATAAGATGACAATTTACAGATGTCACTTTTTCTTATGCTTGTTAAAATAATTCATATAGTACGACAGCAGATTTATTTGATCTTGTCGTGCGACATACGGTGTCATAGATGGATAAAAGGGCCTTTTTGTTTATCGTATCCAAAAGAAGAAGGAGGAATTTATGAAAAAAGTTTTGACCAGGATGACGACATCCGCAATTGCTGCGACGATGGCAGTGGGCGGCTTTGTTCTTGTTGGAAGCAATTCCAGTGCAGTAATGCCCCAAACAGCATTTCAAAGAGTGGTAAATGCGGCTGAGAAGTCTCAGTCTCTGAATTGGAATGTCAGCGGCAATTACAAGGAAGAAAACGGAGCAATTACCTGCGATTCCATCGGCAAGGGAGACTCTTTCCTATTCAGTGAAACAACAGGAAAAGATTTTGTCTATGAAGCGGACATCCAGTTTAAAGAACGAAAAGGAGCTGCATCTTTGATCATGCGTTCCAATGGAAAAACGGATGACAAGAAAGAAATGTATGTTGCCAATATCAATGGTGAGAGCGGTGCAGTAAGGTTGTTCAAATTTGAGGGAAATGATGCCCCCGATCTGTTCAAGGAACAAAAAGTCAGCCTGACAGATGACAATACCTATCACTTGAAAGTGGTAGCCATTGGAAGCCACATGGTATATTACATCAATGACAAACTGGTGATGAACACAGCAGACTACACAATGGGAGATGATGCATCGAATAATGCCGCTGCAGTACTTGGCGGCCAGGATGATGCCTTGACAGAAGGACAATTTGGTTTCCTTACATGGGAAGCAAATGTTGTGTACAAAAATGTGAAAATGTCTTCTATTACAGAGGGAAACACTCCGCAGTTATCTGGACTGACGGCAGAAAGCAACGGCGGGAAAGTAGATAAGAAAATTGCATTTGACCAGGATCAGTATGTTTATATTACATATGTAACCAATTCCACGCAGAGCGTAAAGTTAGTTCCGGAAAAACAAAATGCTGACACAGAGATTACGGTTACAGATGAAGATGGAAAAGAGGCAGATATCAACAGTCTTCCAATTACAAAGGAAAAACAGATTTATACATTGACAGCGAAAAATGGAGATGCTGAAGTTGTTTATCGGGTCAGGATTCATAAAATGCAGCCAGATGCGGAATATTACAATGAGGACTACCGGGGACAGTATCATTATTCTGTAAAAGACGGATGGGGCAATGATCCAAATGGTACAATCTATTTCAATGGAAAATATCATTTGTTTTATCAGTACTATGATAAAGAAGCATGGGGACCAATGCACTGGATGCATGCTACCAGTACAGATTTGATTCATTGGGAAGAAGATACGATTCAATTTTATCCGGATGAATATGGAGCAATGTATTCAGGATGTGCGGTAACTGCTGATCACAGTACTGCGCCGGATATTTTTAAAGAAGGCGAAAGTGGAATTGTATTTTTGATCACCGCAGATGGCGGCAGTGAAGGACAGAAGATTATTGGAGCCTACAGCAAAGACGGAGAGACTTTCCACAAATATAAAGAAGGAAAAGTTTTGCTCCATTGGAAAGATGACAGCCTCCAAAATAAAGCATTCCGTGATCCGAAAGTATTCCGCTATGAGAATCAGTGGTTTATGGTAGTTGCGGGAGGACCACTTAGAATTTATTCTTCTAAAGATTTAGTAAATTGGAAACAGGAATCTGCATATCCAGATCTTAATACAGAATGTCCGGAACTTTATCCTCTTGCAGTATATGATGAAAACGGAGAGAAAACCGGAGAACATAAATGGGTATTAAACCGCGGGGGACGAAAATATAAGATTGGTGATTTTAAACAGGTCAATGGAAAATGGACCTTTGTGCCGGATGAGCAGTATAAGAGTACCAATGCAAATGGCATGGGAAATGAAGACAACGATGGTATCATGAATTTCGGCCCGGATTCTTATGCAGCTATGACATATTATGTCAGTGATTTTGGAACAGAAGATAATATGAAGCTTCCAGATTTAGTAGCCATTAACTGGATGAATACATGGGAAGCTGGTTTCTGCAATGCCATCCCTTATGCCAATGGAAATACCGTGTTCAATGGAACCTATAATCTGGAGTGTACCCTTGGAGTACAAAAAGAAAGTGATGGAAAGTATTATCTGACACAGACTCCGATTAAGGGATACAAGGATCTGAGAGATACTGAGAATAAGGTTGAAGTGAAAGATGCTACAATTACAGAAGACAATAATCCGTTAAAAGACTTTGACGGCGACAGCTATGAGATTGTAGCTACGATGAAACCAGAAGATGATGCTACAGAAATCGGATTTAAAGTAAGAACTGGTGAAGGAGAAGAAACAGTTGTAAAATATAATACTCAGACAGAGCAGATGACGATTGACCGAAGCAAATCTGGAACGTTGGTTGCCAATGGAGATATCAATGTCCGCGGACAGAAAGTGACAAAGAATGACGATGGAACGATTGATTTCCATATTTACGTGGACCGCAGTTCTGTGGAAGTATTTTCTAAAGACTACACAGTTGCCGGAGCAATGCAGATCTTCCCGTCTATCGCAAGCAGAGGACTGGAAGTATACAGCAAAGGCGGCGATTCCAAGGCAGATATTACGGTATATCCTCTGCAGACAATCTGGACAGACAAAGAAGCAGCTCCAACAGGACTCCGTCTGAATAAATCCAGTCTTGAAGGTTATGTAGGGGATGAATTCAGCTTAAATGCAACAGTTGTACCGCTGGGAACACAGGAAGATGTTGTTTACACTGTAGAAGGCGATGCAGTCAAACTGTCTCAGAATGGAGCCAAAGCATCCATTACAGCTGTTAAAACAGGAAAAGCCACGATTACCGTCAGCTTAAAAGACCATCCGGAGATTAAAAAGACCTGTGAAGTGACAATTCGGGAGAATAATTTTAAGACCAATTTAACAAAATTCAATGCAGTCGCAGGAAAATGGTACATTGATGGAGAGACTTACTATGGAAGTCACAATGACAATGGATTCCTGTTTGCCGATAAAGTAAATACGGATAAATTTACTTATGAAGTGGATGCTAAATTCAATTCTGGTATCTTAAACTTTATTTTCCAGTCTCAGACACAAAATGCTTTTGATGGATGTTATGCGGTCCAGCTGGCAGATAACAGAGTCCGCTTATTTGATTTCAAAGGAGATAAGACATTTGCGGAGACAAATACTCTTGAAAAGGCAGATGACGGAAAATACCATGTAGAGATCAAAGTAGATGGATATCATATTATTGTTACTGTAAATGGAAAACAGTACATTGATACCGAAATTACAGACAAGGATCATCAGTACAGCGAAGGATATGTCGGACTTGGATTGTATAATGCATCTGCTGAGTATCAGAACTTCTATATTAACACAAACAGTCCGGTAACCAAGATTGTGACAAAGGTTAATGATCTGTATCCGGCAATCAACAGCAGCCTGGAAGATATGAAGAAAGCACTGCCAGAAAAAGTTGTTGTTGCGGGAGATGATTTTGTGAAAAAAGATCCGGCAGAGATCAACTGGGATTGGAGCAAGGTGGATCCTGACAAACCTGGTGTTTATGAAGTAACAGGAAAAGTCGGCGAAGCATCAACAACAGTGAAAGTAACAGTCCGATCAAATAAAGAGTTAGCAGCATTGACAAAACAGCAATATGATCCAGAAGACTATACGGCGGACAGCTATAAAGCCTACGAAACAGCTCTTGCAAAAGCAAAAACTGTACTCCAGAATGCGGATGCGACACAAAAAGAAATTGATGCAGCATCTGATGCACTGAAAGATGCGATCAGCGGATTGAAAAAGGAAACATCTTCTATCACAATCAGTGCACCGTCTTCTGTCTATGAAGGAGAAAAGGTTCAGTTGAAAGCATCTGGAAAAGGCATAAGCAAGAAAGTAAAATGGAGTGTTTCTCCAAGTAAAAATGCTTCCATTAATGGAAATGGCGTTCTGCACGCAAAATCAGCAGGAAAGGTCACTGTGACAGCACAAAGCGGCTCTCTGAGAAAATCAGTAGAAATTACGATCAAAGCCGCAGGAATTAAGATTACGGCTCCTCAGTCTATCAAAGCCGGTCAGTCAGTAACTCTGAAAGCAGAAGGTTATGGAGTTTCAGGATCCGTACAGTGGAAAGTCAGCAATAAATCTATTGCTTCCATTTCAAAATCAGGAGTCCTGAAAGGTCAGAAAGCCGGAACAGTTCAGGTAACCGCCAAGATTAAAAACTACAGTGATACAGTAACAATTAGAGTAAAATAATATAATTTCCCGAAAGAAGGATTGTTCAAAAAAAAGAACAATCCTTCTTTTTTTGTCAATATTTTCATTAGAATTGCACATATGTGCAAAGATTGAAAAAATGTAGAACAGAATTTCAGAAAGTGATAATATGTAAACAACTTAAAGGAAGGCAGTCATAAAAAGAAAAAAGAACGAACAGGAGGAAGAAAATGAAAGAAGTCATTGCAGCAGAAAACATTAAGTTAAAGGTGGAAGCTTCAGACTGGAAAGACTCTATGGTCAAGTCAGGACAGCTTCTGATTGACAGCGGGTATATTACCAAAGATTATATTGATCTTACCATCCAGTGTGTACTGGATAACGGACCTTATATTGTAATTGCCCCGGGACTTGCATTGTCACATTCAAGACCGGATGTCAGTGTAAAGAAAACAGGTCTTAGTCTGATTACATTAAAAGAGCCGGTCTGTTTCAACTGTGACAATGATCCGGTTGACATTGTTTTGACACTTGCGGCGACAGATGGTACGGCACATCTTGAGAAACTTCAGGGAATGGCAGAGTTTATTTCAGAAGAGGAAAATATCGAATTTATCCGCAGTGCATCTTCTCCGGAAGAAGTCGCAAAGGCAATCAATGAATTCGAGCCAGAAGAATAGCAGAAAGGAAGAAAGAGGATGGAAATATTAAACACAATTTTTACTTTTATCTCCAACAACATTCTGACAAAAGCAGAATTGTTTGTAGGACTGATCGTACTGGTAGGATATATCCTGCTGGGAAAAAAATGGTATGAAACACTTGCCGGATTTATCAAAGCGGTTGTAGGATATATGATCCTGACAGTAGGTTCAAACGGTCTGATCACAACATTCCGGCCAATTCTTAGTGGATTGAATCAGAAATTTAATTTGAATGCCGTTGTTATTGATCCTTATTTTGGTCTGAACGCGGTAAACGCAGCATTAGAAAATATCGGATTATCCGCAGCGTGGACGATGACTTCTCTGCTTCTGGCATTTATCTGGAACATTATCCTGCTGATTTTCCGAAAATATACAAAACTCCGCACGCTTCTGCTGACAGGACATATCATGGTGCAGCAGGCAACAACCGTTACCTGGATCGTATTCCTGTTTATCCCGCAGCTTCGCAACATCTGGGGAGCTGTGGCAGTCGGAATCCTGGTAGGAACTTACCAGGCAGTATTTTCAAATCTTACCGTTGAGCCAACGGATCGTCTGACAGACGGCGAGGGAGGATTTGCCATCGGTCATCAGCAGATGTTTGCAATCTGGCTGGCAGATAAACTGGCTCCAAAACTTGGAAAGAAAGAAGATTCCATTGAGAATCTGAAACTTCCTGGATTCCTGCAGATGTTCAGCGACAATGTAGTATCTACTTCTGTTTTGATGTTCGTATTCTTCGGAATCATTATGGTAGTCCTGGGAGAAGACTTCATGAGAGGCATTGATGATACATTTACAGCGACCACAGCATTCCCATTCTACATATTCTCCAAAGCATTAAGCTTTACGGTTTACTTAAATGTACTGCAGGCCGGTGTTCGTATGTTCGTAGCTGAACTGACAGAGTCTTTCAAAGGTATTTCTGACAAACTTCTTCCAGGAGCAATCCCGGCTGTTGACTGTGCTGTATCTTATGGATTTGCACCGGCAAATGCAGTGACTGTTGGATTCTTCTGCGGAGCTATTGGACAGTTCCTGGCAATCGCAGGACTCTTGGTTTTTCATTCACCGGTTATGATCATCGCAGGATTCGTACCGCTGTTCTTCGATAATGCCAGTATCGCAGTATACGCAAATCACCGCGGCGGAGTAAAAGCGGCAGTGATCTTATCTTTCTGCAGCGGTATCATTCAGGTGCTTGGCGGAGCCCTCTGTGCGGCACTGCTTCAGCTGGTTGCATTCGGCGGATGGCATGGAAACTTTGACTTCTCAACCATCTTCCTTGCAGTATCTTATGTTGTAAAATATCTGAAGGTGCCTGGAGTTATCATCTGTGTGATCGCAATGCTGATCATTCCACAGATTCAGTACAGAAGATCCGACAAAGAAAAGTACTTTACCGTAGGCCAGGAAGAAGAATAGAACATTTCGTGAATCCGGGCTGCCGGCAAAAGATGAAAGAAGCAAAAGCAATATAACAATTTACAATATATATTTAGGAGGTAATTATTATGAAAATCAAAGCAATCGCAGCATGTGGAAATGGTATGGGATCCAGCCAGATGATCAAAATGAAAATCAACAAGGTGTTTAAAAAATTAGGTATTGACGCTGAAATCGGACATATGAGTGTTGGAGAAGCAAAAGGTGTTGCAAACAACTATGATATGGTATTTGTTTCTGAGACTTTTACTTCTCAGTTCAAACCTGGAAAAGACACCAAGATCATCGGACTGAAGAATTTATTATCAGAGAAAGAAATTGAATCTAAGATCAGAGAAGCACTGGATATGCCGGCTGAGTAATCGAGGTGGATTCATATGTATGATATTAAGAAGAATCCTCTTGGAATCTATGAAAAAGCCATTCCAAATGATTTTTCCTGGAAAGAGAAAATGCAGACAGCTAAGGCGGCAGGATTTGATTACATAGAGATATCCATCGATGAGTCTGATGAGCGGCTTGCCAGGTTGGACTGGAGTGATGAGGAAATTGAAGAAATCCGTTCTTATATGGAAGAAACAGGAATTGTGATTCCGACTATGTGTTTAAGCGGTCATAGGAGATTTCCATTTGGAAGCAAAGATGAAGGGACAAGAGCAAAGGCTTTTGAAATCATGGAAAAAGGAATCCTTCTGGCACAAAAACTGGGAGTGCGCTGTATTCAGCTTGCAACTTATGATGTGTATTATGAAGAATCTGATGAAGAAACAAAAAGAAGATTCCTGGACGGAATGAAAAAATCAGTAGAAATGGCAAGCAGAGCCGGAGTGATTCTGGCTATGGAGATCATGGATACTCCGTTTGTGGGAACGATCTTAAGGGCTATGCATTATATTAAGGAAATACCATCTCCTTATTTTAAAATTTATCCGGATACGGGAAATCTGACACAGTTCAGCAATGATGTGGAGAGTGAATTTGAGCTGGGAATCGCGCAGACGGCAGCAATCCATGTAAAAGAGACAAAGCCAGGCGTATTTAAAAATGTTCCATTTGGAGAAGGAACCGTACGTTTTACAGATATCTTTAAGAAATTAAAGGAATTGAACTATACGGGCATGTTCCTGATCGAGATGTGGGCAGATAATTCCAGAAAACAGACGATGGAAGAAGCAGTAAAAACCATAAAAGATGCAAGGTTTTTTGTGGAAGACAAGATGAAAAAAGCAGGCATGAAACATGAAGCATAGGAGAACAAAATGTATCGATTGGTTTTATCAGATCTGGATGGAACACTGCTGAATCATGAAAAGCAGCTTTCAGAAAGGACCATACAGACAGTAGATAAATTAATCAAAAAAGGCATTCGTTTTGTACCGGCTACCGGAAGGCTGGATGTTATGGCAAAACCATATTTAAAAGCAATGAAGGGAACAGACATTGTGATTGGCTGCGACGGTGCCCTGGTACGGAATAGAAAGACGGGAGAAACTCTTTATGAAAATACCCTTCCGGCAGATGTCTGCCGGAGAGTATTTGAAATCTGCAGGACCTATGGACTTTCATATTACATTTTTACGAAAGACTGTCTGGTAGGAGATGACAGAAAAAATGACAGACTGCGTATCCATCAAAAGTTTAATCAGACCGTAGAAAAGGATGAAATGATACCAATCCTGTTTACAGATCAGCTGGAAACATTTGTGGAAGATCATCCGGTCTGTAAAATCGTAGCCAGTCATGAGAAAACCAAATATCTGGATCTGACAGCAGAAATTATCAAGCGGGAGATTGCAGTTGACGCAACCCGGTCCGGCAGACATGTACTGGGGATCAAGGCGGAAGGAGTATCCAAAGAAGCTGCAATGGAAAAACTCGCAGACAGTCTCCGAATCAGACTGGATGAGATCGTTGCATTTGGCGATGAAGTCAATGATATTGGAATGCTTCGGAAAGCCGGACTTGGGATTGCCATGGAAAATGCAGATGATATCGTGAAACAGAGTGCGGATGATACGACGTCATCCAACGATGATGACGGGGTAGCCAGAAAACTGGAACAGATATTTGATTTATGATGAAAAAAGGAAGGAGATTTCAGATGCTGGAAGAATTAAAGCAGCAGGTATACGAAGCGAATATGGAGCTGCCGGCAAAAGGGCTGGTAACTTATACATGGGGAAATGTCAGTGGAATTGACAGAGAAAAAGGACTGTTTGTCATTAAGCCAAGCGGTGTGGATTATGAAAAGCTGACGCCAGAGATGCTGGTGGTGCTGGATCTGGATGGAAATAAAGTGGAAGGAGATTTAAACCCATCTTCCGATACTCCGACTCATATTGAGCTGTACAAGGCATTTCCGGAAATCGGCGGCGTTGTACATACGCATTCACCATGGGCCACATCCTGGGCACAGGCAGGACGCCCGATTCCATGTTACGGAACGACCCACGCGGATTATTTCTTTGGAGATATCCCATGTGCCAGATCTCTGACAGCAGAAGAAATCGCCGGAGAATATGAAAAGAATACAGGGCTGGTGATTGCGGAGACATTTAAAGGAACCAATGCGATTTATGTTCCGGGAGTCCTCTGTGCTAATCATGGTCCATTTGCATGGGGCAAAGATGCAGCCGAAGCGGTCCATAACGCAGTTGTTATGGAGGAAGTGGCCAAGATGGCGTACCGGACAGAACATCTGAAAGAAGGAATTACAGAAGCTCCGCAGGAACTTCAGGATAAACATTTCTTCCGAAAACATGGAGAAAACGCTTATTACGGAAATGATATATAGAATGAAATTCGTTAAATTGATATCAGAAAGGAGACAGAGATGAGCAAGATTGATGAAATAACAAGAGAGAGCTGGATCATGGGAACTTTCCCGGAATGGGGAACATGGTTAAATGAGGAAATCGAAAATGAAGAAGTAAAACCTGGAACAGTTGCCATGTGGTGGCTTGGATGTACTGGTATGTGGTTTAAGACACCAGGCGGATGCAATATCACCGTTGACTTATGGTGTGGAAATGGAAAACGGACACATGGCGATGGAAAAATGAAAGTCGGACATCAGATGGCAAATATGTGTGGTGCAAGAGCCATGCAGCCAAATCTCCGTGCCGTACCGTTTGTCATCGATCCGTTTGCGATCAAACAGGTAGACGCCGTGCTGGCAACTCACTATCATCAGGATCATATGAGCGCAGAATACGCATCTCATGTAATCAAGAGCAACATGACAACTGTAGATGAAAATGGAAAGGAAATCCCGGTACCATTTATCGGACCAAAGAAATCCGTTGAATTATGGCAGAAATGGGGTGTGCCGGAAGACCGCTGCATTACCGTAAAACCTGGAGACACGATCAAAATCAAAGATATCGAAATCGTAGCGCTGGATTCTTTTGACCGTACCTGTCTTGTAACAACAGACAGAACCGATGAAAACAGAGAAGAATTAACCGGAATCTGCCCGACTGATATGGATGACAAGGCTGTTAACTATCTGATTAAAACACCGGGCGGAAATATTTACCACAGCGGAGATTCTCATTATTCCATCTATTTTGCAAAACATGGAAAAGACTATGATGTAGATGTGGCATTCGGATCTTATGGAGAAAATCCTATTGGTATGCAGGATAAGATGACATCTGTGGATATCCTGAGAATGGCAGAAGCTCTTCAGGCAAAAGTTGTTATCCCGATCCACTATGATGTATGGACAAACTTTATGGCAGATGTCAATGAGATCAAAGTTCTCTATGATATGAAGAAAGACCGTCTGGGATACAAATTCCACCCATTCTTCTGGGAAGTTGGCGGAAAATATGTATATCCGACAGATAAAGATAAGAAAGCATATCACCACAGAAGAGGATTTGAGGACTGCTTTGAAGCGCCTCAGAACATCCCATTCCGTTCCTGCTTATAAGCGAGGTGTCAGATATGAAGGCAACAAAAAAAGTAATCGGAAATCTGGAAAAATGTTATGCGGTTGCTCCGCTGACCTATCAGGGAAAGAAGCATATGCTGGTGGCAGCAGAGAAAGTAAACCAGTGCCGTCTGTATGATCTGGACGGAAATCTGGAAGATGTAATCTGGGAAGAACCGGGAGGAACCATGTCCATAGTTCAGGTTCCGGGATCTGACGGACAGTTTATGGCAACCCACAAGTTTTATTCACCAAATGATTCCAAAGAAGCAAAGCTGGTGCTTGTTTCTCCGTATGAGGATGGATGGGAGATCAAAACGGTGGCTCATCTTCCGTTTGTACATCGATTTGATATTATTACCAGAAACGGAATCAACTATGTGATTGCCTGCACCCTGAAATCAGGTCATGAGTATAAAGAAGACTGGAGATTCCCGGGAAAGATCCAGGTCTGCGTTCTTCCGGAAGATTTATCCCAGGTAGATGAAGAACATCCTCTTCAGTTCCAGGTAATCAAAGAGAACATGCTGAAAAATCATGGATACTGCAAAACCGAGATGGACGGCGTAGTGAGAGCGTTCGTTGCTTCCAATGAAGGTGTTTTCTGTGTGACGCCTCCGGAAGATAAAGACGGAAACTGGGAAATTGAACAGCTGATTGATGAACCATCCAGTGACGCTGCGTTTGCGGATTTCGACAACGATGGGGAAAAGGAGATGCTTACGATTTCTCCATTCCACGGTGAGAAGATCAGCATTTTCAAAAAGCAGAACGGGGTTTATCAGAAGGTCTATACTTATGAAAAAGATGCTGAATTTGCCCATGCAATCTGGGGCGGTGAAATCTGCGGGCGCCAGGGAGTTTTGATCGGACACAGAAAAGGAGAAAGAGATCTTCTGCTGTTTACCTGCGATGATCCGGAGAAACTGACTTTCCAGGCAGAAATCCTGGACCATGATGTAGGGCCGGCTAACGTGATGCACTACGAGAAAGATGGAAAAGACTATGTGCTTTCCGCTAATCGTGAAATCAATGAAATTGCGTTATACCAGTTAGAACAGTAAAAAAGTATGATATAATAAAAGAACGAAATGAGGTGGAGAAATGAAAGATTATGATACCTTAAATGACAATGAAAAAAGAAATATGCTTGCCAGCGTTGCAAACCTCTATTATAATGCGGAGATGACGCAGAATCAGATTGCGGAACGTTTCTTTACCTCCCGTTCTAAGATTTCCCGGATGCTGAAAGAAGCCAGACGTCTTGGGATTGTGGAAATTAAGATTAAGGAACCGTGGGAACGCGATACCGATATAGAACAGCAGTTTATGGAAGAATTTCTTCTAAGAGATGTCAGAGTGATCCCGACAAAGGAAACGACGGGCACTCTGGTGCTTCAGAAACTGGGAGAAGTCGCTGCCTATTATCTTGACAATCTGCTGGATGAGCACACGATCCTTGGAATGTCCTGGGGCAATACCATGTATCATACGGTAAAAGCGGTAAAAACCAGCAAGAATATTCCAATCACGGTGGTACCGATCATGGGGGCAGCCAATGTGCGCAAACCGGAGAGAGATTCTCTGGATCTGTCCAAAGAGCTGGCGGCTGCTTACGGCGGAAGCTATCATTATATCTATGCGCCGCTGTTTGTAAATTCAGTGGAAGTCAGAAAAAGCCTGGAGGAAGAACCGAATATCAAACAGTGCCTGGATCTGGCCAGACATGCGGACATTATCCTTACCAGTGTAGGCTCCATCGAGTACAAGAGCTGGAAGGATTATCTGAGTACGACAGACATGAAAAATCTGGAAAAGAAGGGCGCAGTCGGACATATTGGCGGACACTTTTATGATCAGGACGGAAATGAAGTCAAGACGCCGTTTGTCGGTAAAATGATTGGTCTCGGCATTCAGGATATTAAGAAAACAAAGAATGTGGTCTGTGTCGCAGGTCTTGAGATGAAAGCAGAAGCGATTTTAGGAGCAATCCGGGGAGGCTATATTAAGACGCTGATCACAGATGAGAGTGCGGCGAAAAAGATTCTTTTGCTGAACAGGGAATCTTGAAAAAAACCATGAGAAGCGGGGAATTTCTCCCTCTCTCATGGTTTTTGCCATTCTCAGTTTCAGGCTAGTTTTGCTACATTTTCTGCCTGTTTTCCCTTTGGTCCGTCCGCAATGTCAAAACTGACATGCTGTCCTTCTTCCAGTGTCTTGAATCCTTCCTCCTGAATGGCGGAAAAATGTACAAACACATCGTCTCCTTCTTCCTGTGTGATAAATCCATAGCCCTTTTCCGGACTAAACCATTTTACTGTCCCGATTTTCATTCAGGCACCTCCATAAAAAAATCTGATCGTTCATAAATATTGTTTCAGGCATTCAATGCTTTTCTGATGCTGGTCTGCAAGCTCTAAGGCAAGAGCGAGACTTTCACGGGCAGCATTGGAAAACTGATGCCGGTCCTGAAGGGCTTTGACCATTCCCATAGTGTATCCCTCGATACAAAGTTCCGCCAGATGACTGGCCGAGTTATCGGTCATAGCTTTTATTTTGGTCATCCATTCGGAATACAGTTTCAGAAATTCATTGACGCTGTCAATTTCATAACCGTTGTCATCCATGGTTTTTCGGATCCTGGAAAGAAAATCCCGGTAAAGAGATTCCTGAGATGCAAGATCTGATTTCAGCCCATGGTCAGAAGCATTTTTCTGGATTTCCGGAATTGTCTCCAGAACCATCTGAATGTTTTGCTGCATGCGGTTTAGTAACTGTTCATTATCCATACAATACACAACTCCTTTTTTCTTAAAATGTCCTTTTTTGCTTCGTTCTATACAGAAAAAAGGAAATATGTTAAAATAAACCCACCAGACTAGAAATCAAATTTGGAGGAAATCATGAGCAGAGAAACTTTTGAAGCACACATGGAAAAAAGGATGAAAGACCTGAAGCAAAGTGGTGAACACAGTATTTTCCATGAGCTGCAGGGCCGTATTATCGATTATGACTATGATAAAAAGAGTCTTTCCATGGTATTTGAAGCCACGGAATTTCATAAAAATGGCTTTGGGATCATGTTTGGAGGTTCTCTGGTCGGTATGTTTGATATTGCTTTCGGAACTCTGACAGCAGGGCTGGGGGATTATGATATTGCTCCCACAGCGCAGCTTTCCGTGAATTTTCTGAAAGGAATTCCTGTAGGAGCTCAGGTCGTCATCCGCGCGGAAGCGGTTTCCGTTGGAAAAACACTGATGAATTTTATGGGAAAAGCATATGTGGAAGATGAACTGGCGGGAAGCGCCACGGGCACATTTATGACCCCAAGACCATTTAAAAAATATGTAGAGGATTAGGATGATGAAAGATAATGTAATTTATTTCCCTGATGTGTGGCAGGAAAGCATGGAAGAACTCTATGAGAAAATGACACTGGAAGAATTAAAAAAAATCGCCCAGATCCATGAGATCGCGGGATTGTATAAATTCAGAAAATCAAAGCAGATTGCAGTGATCATAGACTGTATTTTGAGTCATCAGTATATGTGGGATTTTTTTCTGTGTGCTTCCGATGAAGAGACCGATCTGTTTGAACAGATGATGGAAGATGACCAGGATATGGAAGAAGATGATTCGGAACTGAAACAGCTGATGCGGTATTTTTGCCGGGGCGGATATATCCTGCAGAATGATCAGGGAAAATTAATGATTCCGGAAGAAGTAAAATCAGCTTATCGAAGACTGAATACGCCGGAGTTCCAGCAGGCACACAAAGAGTATAATACAGCGTATAATTACTGCTGCGGACTGACCGCGCTTTATGGTCTGGCGTCCTTAAGAGAGATCACCAGGCTGTATAATGCCTATGAGAAGAAAGATATGGCTCCGGAAGAGATGCTGTTTGATATCTTTCTGCCGTCCCTGAAGCGGAGCAGGGCAATCACATATACGGACGATATGCTGGTAGAAGGGATTTTGCTGCATGAAGAGGGGCTGGCGGACAGTATATTAAAAGTCCGAAAATCTTATGATCCATATATTCCGACAAAGGAAGAAGTATATGATCTGTCTCACGGAATTGAAGATCCGCTGATGATTTTTGGCATGTACCTGATGGAATATATGCGGTTTTCCGTTCAGACTGCCATGGGAGTCACCGAACTGGTGGCAGGTATGTTAAAGATCGGGGCGGATCCGGAAGATGTGTTTGAGCTTTTAAAAAGAGAAGATGTGGCGTTTATCAGTGAAGAACAGGCAGATGAATTCGCAGGGGAACTGGTGGAACTCTGGATGAATCTGCGGCTGTACACACTGTACGGACATACACCGCTGGAAATGGAAAAAGGAGCATTTTAGCAAAAAAGCTAAGGTGCTCCTTTCTGTTATCACATGAAATAAGATCTATTTTATGCCTTTTTCATCGTTGTAAGCTTCAATCTTTTTCACTGCGTTGAGGATCATATCCGGTGTTACCTCATATGGCCATTTTCTTACGTCAATGCCGTCTAATGCTTTCTTAATTACTGCATCCATATCATCAAGAGAGGCATGGATGTGGGACAGACGTGTCGGGAATCCCATTTTTCTGGAAAATTCAAAAATTCTTTCAAATTCTTTTTCCTGATGATCTACAAGCAGCAGGATCAGGATACAGTAAGCAACGATCTCACCGTGGAGATGTCCGTGTTCTTCTGTAGATCTGCATACGGTAAATCCATTGTAGCATGCATGAGCAAGACCGGTGTTTAAGTCAATGCCGACTAAGTTGGAAACAAAACCGGTAGAGACGATGATGCCAAGCACGATTTCTCTTAAAGCATTGCCTGCTTTGTTGTTTCTGCATTCTTCCAGAGCTTCTACGCCGTATTTTACCAGAGGTTCGGCACAAAGATGGCTGATCTGCACACCCATGGAAGTAGCATGATCCAGAACGTCGCCTCTGGCGCTGATGGTGCATTCGTAGAATTTAGCCATGGTGTCGCCGATTCCGGCCCACAGATATTTTTCCGGAGCTTCCGCAATGACCTGTGTATTGATAAAGATCCATTCTGCCGGTTTTTCCTGGAAAGAATACTCCCTTAAAGATCCGTCCGGATGATAGATAATGCCCAGGGATGTGCAGGAAGCACAGGTAGAAGCAATGGTTGGGAATGTAAAGAACGGACGGGAACTTTCCTGAGCAAGCACTTTGCAGGTGTCGATTGCTTTTCCGCCGCCGCAGGCAAAAATCATATCTGCCTCGCGGACTTCCGGATGGGAGTTCAGCATGTCCATATTTTCACGGCTTGCCTCTCCTCCGTATTCAAAAACTCCTGTAATTTCTATCTCGCTGCCTTTTACTGCGTCCTTAATTCGGTCTGCGGCAGCTTTCAGTGCACGGGTTCCGCCGATAATAACAGCTTTGGTTCCATATTTGCGGCACACCTGGGGAACATCCGCGTAAGCGTCTGTGCCAATGGAATAGTTTGGATAAAAATACCTTGAGTGTTCCATAACTTCCTCCTTATAACTGATAATTAATATCAGAACTATTATAAGACACGAAGAATCTTTTGACAAATTTTTTGTAAGTAGTAAAATAGCTTTGTATAAGAATAATTATGAAAGAAGGAACGATGACATGGCAAAAATAGATATTATTTCAGGATTTTTAGGCGCAGGAAAGACGACGCTGATCCAGAAATTATTAAAAGAAGCATTGAGCGGGGAGCAGGTTGTTCTGATTGAAAATGAATTTGGAGAGATCGGAATTGACGGTGGATTTTTAAAAGACGCCGGAATCGAAGTGACGGAAATGAATTCCGGATGTATCTGCTGTTCTCTGGTAGGAGACTTTGGAAAAGCCCTGCGCAAAGTTTCCAGAGAATATGCTCCGGACAGAATCATCATTGAGCCGTCAGGAGTCGGCAAGCTGTCTGATGTCATTCGTGCCGTGCAGGATGCGGCCGAGGATGCGGATCTTGAGCTGAACAGCTTTACGACAGTGGCGGACGCAAAGAAATGTAAGATGTATATGAAGAATTTTGGTGAATTCTACAACAACCAGGTGGAACACGCAGGAACGATCATATTAAGCAGAACAGACAGCATTTCAGAAGAGAAACTGGATCAGTGCACAGCACTGTTAAGAGAACATAACGCAAAGGCTGCGATCATTACGACTCCATGGGATGAACTGACAGGAGAACAGATCTTAAAAGTCATGGAGGAAGGAAACACTTTGGTCAAAGAACTTCTGGAAGAGGAGGATGTGTGCCCGGTATGCGGACATCATCACGATCACGACCATGATCATGAGCACCATCACCACGACCATGAACATCATCATGATCATGAACACGAGCATCACCACGATCACGAACACCATCATCATGATCACGGACATCACCACCATCACCATGCAGATGAAGTCTTTACCAGCTGGGGAAAAGAAACGCCGGCCAAATACAGCAAAGACAGCCTGGAGAGCATCTTAAAGACGCTGTCTGACAGTGAAGAATATGGCGTAATCCTTCGTGCGAAAGGAATTCTGCCGACAACAGAAGGAGGCTGGGTTCAGTTTGACCTTGTTCCTGGAGAGTATGAAATCAGAGAAGGAAGCGCCGACTATACAGGAAGAATCTGTGTGATCGGCTCCAAATTAAAAGAAGACAAACTGGAAGATTTATTTAAGAAACAGGCATAGGAGGACAGACAAATGTATGAATTACCGGCATATTTGTTCTGGGGATTTCTGGAAAGCGGAAAAACAACTCTAATCAAAGATACTCTGAGCCAGGATTATTTTAACGATGGGGAAAAGACCATGATCCTGAGTTTTGAGGAAGGGGAAGAGGAATATGATAAAGAAATGCTGGAAAAGACTAATTCCTTTGTCATCCAGCTGGACAGCATCGAAGACCTGACCAAAGACTTTATCATCTCCTGCCAGAAGAATTATCATCCAGACAGAGTCATGATTGAATACAATGGAATGTATCAGATCGAAGGCCTGATGGATGTGGTCGATGAGACGGATCTGGAAGTCTATCAGACCATCGTGACGGTAGACGCCTCTACCGCAGACATGTACCTGAAAAATATGAAATCCCTGTTTGTGGAAATGTTTAAAATGGCGGATCTGGTCATCTTCAACCGCTGCGATGACAGCACCAATGTGGGAAGCTACCGCAGAAGCATCAAAGCGGTAAATCCGAGAGCACAGGTTGGTTTTGAACGGGCAGACGGCAGGGAAATGGAAATGGAAGAGATCCTTCCATATAATATTCAGGATGAAGTGATCAAAGTAGCAGATGAAGATTACGGAATCTGGTATATTGACGCCATGGAGCGGCCGCAGGTTTATGAAGGAAAGACCGTGGAATTTAAAGGAGAGGTCCAGAGAAGTCCGAAGATGCCGTCCGGCGTTATCATACCGGGACGGCGGGCCATGACCTGCTGTGAGGACGATATTACTTTTATCGGATATCTCTGCAGACTCCACAAGACAAAGTCAAAGACATTAAAACGGATCATCAACAAAGAATGGGTGACGGTAACGGCACAGATTCATTCAAAGTATAACGAAGCTTATGACAAAACCATGCCGGTTTTAACCGCAATCAGGATTGAAAAGGCGGAACCGCCGAAACAGACGTTAGTTTATTTCTAAAAGACATACTATAAAAATCCTCTGCATAGATTGTAAAAAACAACTTATGCAGAGGTCTTTTTATGAAAGATTATATTGAGGAGAGGGCGGTAGAAATAGCGTATTATATCATTGAGCACAAGGCAACGGTGCGCCAGACGGCGAAGATTTTCGGAGTGTCCAAATCTACGGTACATAAGGATGTGACGGAACGCCTCCTTAAGATCAATCCGGCTCTGGCAGGGGAGGCAAGGAAGGTGCTGAATGTGAACAAACAGGAACGTCACATCAGAGGGGGATTTGCCACGAGGGAAAAATATCTTCATCAGCACGGATAAAATAAAAACAGGCACTTCATAAAGGAAGTACCTGTCAGCGATGCTTATTCCACCAGTGAGTTCTCAAAACTCAGAAGGTTTTTCATCGGTTCTGAAAGTGTCAGATATTGTCTTGTATTGCGGCGAAGATTGTTTGAGTTGATATTTTTTAATGTTGCAGGCTCTTCGTCAAAGAATTCCTCCCCTTTGTACGGAGTCCGTACGATGGAAATATCAACGATCTCATCCAGAAAACGGTTCTGATGAAAAATCTTGCGGATGCATTCTTTCTTATAGGTCGGCCGCAGCCGGTTTACTGTAAATTGGAAGTAAAGCGAGTTGAATGCAGGCTCATCGCTGTCCAGGAGGAACTGGTAGTCCCCATGGAGGATCTTACGGCCCTGATCCATCGTGAGAGAATATTTGGTCTTATTCACGACTCCGTTTTTCCGCTGCCGCTGAATTAAGAAAAGATCTTCTCTGTTCTCTTCGAAAAAATAATATGTAAACAGAGGGTGTTCTTCGACGCCCTGAAACATCAGGACCCGGATCGGAAGACTGATCATGTACTTCTCCGGAGACCGGGACAAAAGATATTCTTCCTGTGTCCGGTTGTACTCAGCCTGGCTGATATTCTTTGTTACTTCCGTGTAAGAAATCTTTTCAACTAATATTTTACCCATAATAACTCCAGTATGGTGCTTTGTTATTTACTGTATATCATTATAGCAGAGTAATATGATAAATTCATGTCCTATTTATAAAAAAACTCTTAAGAATTCGTGGATTTTGCAGAGACGCTGTGCTAAGATAATTTTTGGAGGAAAACGATGGATTTATTTGACTATGCAAGAGAAATGAACAAAGAAAAAGAGGCGCCTCTGGCAGGGAGAATGCGTCCGACAACTTTGGATGAAGTGGTGGGACAGTCTCATATTATCGGAAAGGATAAACTCCTTTACCGGGCCATTAAGGCAGATAAATTAAGTTCGATCATTTTCTATGGGCCGCCGGGTACGGGGAAAACGACCCTGGCAAAAGTGATCGCCAATACCACAAAGGCAAATTTTGTGCAGATGAACGCGACGACATCCGGCAAAAAAGAAATGCAGGAAGCCGTGCGCAATGCAAAAGAAGCACTGGGAATGTATCAGAAAAAGACCATCTTATTTATCGATGAGATCCACCGGTTTAATAAGGCGCAGCAGGATTATCTGCTTCCGTTTGTGGAAGACGGGACGGTGATTCTGATCGGAGCCACAACGGAGAATCCGTATTTTGAGGTCAATCAGGCTCTGATTTCCCGTTCCAATGTGTTCCAGCTGTATTCGCTGGAGAAGGATGATATCAAGGAATTGATCCGCAGGGCAGTTTATGATGAAGAAAAAGGCATGGGCGTTTATCATGCGAAGATTACGGAAGAAGCCATGGATTTTCTTGCGGATATGGCGGAAGGAGACGCAAGAAGCGCGTTAAATGCGGTAGAACTCGGCATTCTGACCACAGAGCCGGATAAAAATGGAGAGATTGTACTCAGTCTGGAAGTTGCCCAGGAATGCATTCAGAGGCGGGTCGTCCGCTATGATAAAGACGGGGATAATCATTATGATGTGATATCCGCATTTATAAAGAGTATGAGAGGTTCAGATCCGGATGCGGCAGTTTATTATCTGGCCCGTATGATCGATGCCGGAGAAAGTGTAACGTTTATTGCCAGGCGTATCATGATATGCGCTTCGGAGGACGTGGGAAATGCAGATCCGCAGGCCATTCAGGTAGCCGTTGCGGCTTCTCAGGCGGTGGAGCGGATCGGACTTCCGGAAGCGAGGATCATTCTGGCTCAGGCTGCATCTTATGTGGCATGTGCGCCAAAGAGCAATTCTGCCTGCATGGCGATCGATGATGCTCTGAAAGCTGTGCGCAGCCGTAAGATCGGAGAAGTGCCGAATCATTTAAAAGACGCCCACTATAAAGGGGCGCAGAAACTGGGACATGGAATCGGATATAAATATGCCCATGATTATCCGGAACATTATGTAAAACAGCAGTATCTTCCAGATGAACTGATGGGCACGACATTTTATGAGCCGTCAGATAACGGCTATGAAAAGAAAATCAAAGCATATCTGGAGCATATCCGGAACCGGGAAGATTAAGAGCGGTTCTGATTCTCCTCTTTTGATTTTTTTGCCCATTTATGGACCAGGGCCATGGCCCATAGAAAAACCGGGTAAAAAAACATCAGGACAAGCATGCCCCAGAAATATTCGCTGCCGGTAACGGCAAAAAATAAAGTCAGCCCGGCAACTGCCAGAAGAGACAGTACGATCAGCAGGGCTAAGATTCTTTTGATTGTTGAAAACATATCAATAATCCTTTCTAAAAAATATGCCAGGATTGGTTTGGTTCAAACTAATCCTAGCATATTTTTTTTTATCTGGCTACCTGCGTTTTGAAAAGAATCCTCCAGGGAATTTCTTCTCAGGACAGGGTGATGGTATGTAGGGACAGGGAAAAACGGCTGAAACAGAAGTTTTCCCCTGTCCTATACTTAATAGGGGAGGATAAGTATTTCGCATCCAATCATCGATTGGATAGTACTATTATGTCCCGGCAGCATAAGTTTATACATTCTTTTCAAAAATTTTTTCCCAGATCATGATAGATATTGAAAAGTTGCACGGAATTTGTTATAGTAGCAGAGGTAATAACATGTTTTATAGTAGAAGAAAAGGATGGAAAAAAATGGGATTATTACAGGAATGGCGTGATTACGCTTATAAATTTGACGACAGAACAAAAGAAGGACAGCAGTTCTGGCTTACATATTTCAATATTGAAAAAGGAATTTATGAGAAACTGCTGGCAGACAGAGATGTTGTCGTGACAGGAACCGTAAAAGAGCTGGCAGACAAATATGAGACAGATCTTCAGACTATGGTCGGATTCCTGGACGGAATCAACGACAGTTTAAAAGAGCCGAATCCGATTGAGGAGATGGACGAGAATACACAGGTATCCTTAGATATCGACTATGAAAAATTATACTACAACATGGTAGGATGCCGTGCAGAATGGCTGTATACTTTAGATGCCTGGGATGATATCTTAACAGAGGAAAGAAGAAAAGAACTGTACAAAGAGTCCAGAAATTCCGGCACTGTAGTAAAAGGAAAGAAAATCGGACGCAACGATCCTTGTCCTTGCGGAAGCGGCAAGAAATATAAGAAGTGCTGCGGAAGAAACGCATAAGATCATAAGATATAATAAGATATAAAATATAAAAGAGATATACACAGGAATCTGATGTATATCTCTTTTTCTGTGTTGCGCAGGAAAAATAGAACTTCATATTGATTTTGTGTATACAGTGTGATAATATTTTGGTTAGTCACCTAATGATTAGTCGACTAATCAATTAGAAACAGGGAATTGAAAAAGAAAGGAGTCAGAATGTACAGCAGAGGAGGTATTTATCATTTAATGGCAAAGGTAAGCCATAAAAATTTCCTTTATGGATTTTCGATATTGAAGAAAGAAAATCTTCATCCGGGACAGATGCCCCTTCTGGCCCTCCTCTGGAAGGAAGAAGGACTGAGTCAGAGGGAGCTGGCGAAAAGACTGGATATTAAGCCGTCCACACTGAATGTTATGATTGGAAGGCTTGAAAAAAACGGGTATATCAGAAAAGAACATGATCCCAATGACCAGCGCAGGAGCCTGATTTATTTCACAGAAGAAGGAAGAACAGTATGCGGCAAAATGAAAAAGAAGTTTTCTGAATTTAGAGATGTTATCATGGATAACTTTTCAGAAGAGGAAAAAGAAGAACTTTGCAGGCTGCTTCAGAAATTCTGTGACTGCCTGGATGAGCAAATGAAACAATCAGAATTGAGAAAGGATAAGGAAGGAAACGATGCTTAAATTATTTCGCTATTTGAAAAAAGCTTATCTTCCGGTTATCTGCATCGTTGCGCTGCTGATCATGCAGGCACTGTGTGAACTGTCTCTGCCAACCTACACATCGAACATTGTCAATGTGGGAATTCAGCAGGGCGGCATTGAAGATGCAGTACCGGAAGTAATGCGTGAGCAGACATTTCAGGGACTTTCTGCGGTAATGAAGAAAGATGACGCAGAAGAAATGAAAGATGCATATGAACTTTACAGTAAAGACAAGGTGGCAGATTCTGAATATGACACATATAAAGACGGCCGTCTATACGTAAGAAAAGACATTTCTTCCGAAGAAAGGAAAGATCTGGATCAGTCAATGTCAAAAGCAATGATCATGCTTTCAGCTCAGATGGCAAAACAGATTGAGGCAAATCCTCAGGCTGCCGCTCAGCTGAGCAAAGATCAGCGGCAGATGATGAAGCAGATGGAAAACATGAACGTGGATAAGATGCCGGACAGTATTATCAGTCAGGCTGCCATTTCTTTTGTAGAGGCAGAATACAAAGCAGTTGGAATGGATCTGGATGCAATTCAGACAGGATATCTGCTGAAAACAGGAGGACTGATGATCGGAATTGCCTTTTTCTCCATGGCAGCGGCTGTTTTGGTTACTCTGACATCTGCGAGACTGGCGGCAAGACTGAGCCGTGTTTTGAGAGATAAGATTTTCAAGAAGGTAATGGATTTTACGAATTCTGAGTTTGACCGGTTTTCTACGGCATCTCTGATCACAAGAAGCACGAATGACATTCAGCAGATTCAGCTGTTTGTGACAATGATGTTCCGTATTGTAGTATACGCGCCGCTTCTTGGAATCGGGGGTATCGTAAAGGTTCTGAGTACCAATGCAACGATGACATGGACCATCGCGCTGGGCGTTGTGGCAATCATGCTTGTGATTTTTATTTTATTTAAAGTAGCCATGCCGAAGTTTAAGATCCTGCAGAAACTGATTGACCGGCTGAACCTGGTAACCCGGGAAATTCTGACAGGGCTGTCTGTCATTCGGGCATTCAGCACGGAGAAACATGAGGAAGAGAGATTTGATGAGGCGAACAGAAATCTGATGAAGACAAATCTGTTTGTTAACCGGGCAATGACATTTATGATGCCTGTTATGATGCTGGTTATGAATGGAATGACAGTGCTGATCGTCTATGCCGGAGCAGGAAATATCGATGCAGGAAAAATGCAGGTAGGAGATCTGATGGCATTTATTCAGTATGCAATGCAGATTATCATGGCATTCCTGTTTATTTCCATGGTTTCTATTATGATGCCGCGTGCGCAGGTTGCTGCAGAGCGTGTCAATGAAGTACTGGATACAGATATTATGATCAAAGATCCGGAAGAACCAAAAGAATTCCTTCCAGAGAAAAAAGGAGAAGTAGAATTCAAAGAAGTATACTTCTGTTATCCGGATGCAGACGAGGCTGTGCTGCATAATATCAGTTTCGTAGCGCCGGCAGGCAAGACAACGGCATTTATCGGAAGCACCGGAAGCGGAAAATCGACTTTGATCAATCTGATTCCGAGATTCTTTGATGTCACAAGAGGAAGCATTCTGGTGGATGGACAGGATATCCGTGAGGTAAGACATGCGGATCTTTGTGAAAAGATTGGTTATGTACCTCAAAAAGGTGTACTGTTTTCCGGAACCATTGAATCAAACTTAAAATACGGAAAAGAAGACGCGACAGAAGAGGAAGTCAGACGGGCAGCCAGAATCGCCCAGGCGGCAGACTTTATTGAGGAAAAAGAAGAGAAGTATCAGTCACCGATTGCCCAGGGCGGCTCTAACGTATCCGGCGGTCAGAAACAGAGACTGTCAATCGCAAGAGCAATTGCCAAAGATCCGGAAATCTATATCTTTGATGATAGTTTTTCTGCTTTGGATTACAAGACGGATGTGACACTGCGAAGCGCGCTTCAGAAAGAAACAAAAGGAAGCACAACGCTGATCGTGGCACAGCGGATCAGTACGATTCTTCATGCAGATCAGATCATCGTGCTGGATGAAGGAAATATTGTAGGCAAAGGTACCCACGAGGAACTGCTTCAGACATGTCCGGTATATCAGCAGATCGCGAAATCCCAGCTGTCTGAAGATGATTTAAAGAAAGCAAGGGAGGTGTCCGCACATGAGTAACAGGAGAAGAGGACCGATGGGACACGGACCAGGCGCAGGAATGGCCGGAGAAAAGGCAAAAGATCTGAAAGGCACCATGAAAAAGCTGATCAAATATATCCGGCGTTATTATGTCCCGATTGTGTTTGTTATTTTATTTGCAGTGGCAAGTACAATTTTTAATATTGTCGGCCCGACAATTTTAGGAGATGCTACAACAGAAATCTTTAATGGACTGATGAGGAAAGTCACGGGAACCGGCGGAATTGATTTTGACAAAGTCATGAATATTTTAATGATGCTGATGGGATTGTATGTTGTAAGTGCGGCATTTTCCTTTATACAGGGATTGATCATGACGCATGTATCCAACAATATCACATATCAGATGAGGAAAGATATCTCAGAAAAAATTCACCGTATGCCGATGAAATATTTTGAAAGCAGAACTTATGGTGAAGTTCTGTCCCGTGTGACCAACGATATTGATACTCTGGGTCAGAGCCTGAATCAGAGTATGACACAGATCATCACTTCTGCAACGCAGATCATCGGAGTACTGATCATGATGATCCGGATCAATATCCCGATGACAGTGGTTGTACTGTTAACACTTCCGTTATCCATGGGTATGATCGGCGTGATCATGGGAAAATCCCAGCCTTACTTTAAAGCGCAGCAGGCAAATCTGGGAGAATTAAACGGACAGGTAGAGGAAATCTACAGCGGACACAATATTGTAAAAGCGTTTAATAAAGAAGAAAGTGTGATTAAAGATTTTGAAGAAGTAAATGGCAGATTATATCAGTCTGCCTGGAAATCCCAGTTTTTCTCCGGCGCCATGATGCCTTTGATGCAGTTTGTCGGAAACCTGGGTTATGTGCTGGTAGCCATTCTGGGAGGATTCCTTGTAATTAAAAATACGATCGAAGTAGGTCAGATCCAGTCATTTATCCAGTATGTACGAAGCTTTAACCAGCCAATCACACAGCTTGCGCAGGTAGGAAACATGATGCAGACAACAGCAGCATCTGCAGAGAGAGTATTTGAGTTCCTTGAGGAGGAAGAAGAAGAGGAAGTCAAAGAAGATGTTGTGCCGGTTGAGACATTAAGAGGAAATGTAAGTTTTGAACATGTGCGTTTTGGATATAATCCAGATCAGACGATCATTCAAGATTTTTCTGTGAATGTAAAAGAAGGACAGAAAGTTGCGATCGTAGGACCGACAGGAGCAGGAAAAACAACCCTGATCAAGCTGCTGATGCGCTTTTATGATGTAAATGCGGGATCCATTAAGATTGACGGACACGATATCAGAGAATTTATCCGAAGTGATATGCGCCAGATGTTCGGCATGGTGCTGCAGGATACATGGCTGTATAACGCATCCATCAGGGATAATATCCGGTATGGGAAATTAGACGCCACAGAAGAAGAAATCCAGGGAGCGGCAAGAGCAGCATTCGCCCATCATTTTATCGTGACACAGCCAGGCGGATATGATATGGTAATAAATGAAGAAAGCAACAACGTTTCTCAGGGACAAAAACAGCTTCTGACAATCGCAAGAGCAATCCTGGCCGATCCTAAAATTCTGATTCTGGACGAAGCAACCAGCTCCGTTGACACAAGAACAGAAGAAAGGATTCAGATGGCCATGGATAACCTGATGGAAGGCAGAACAAGCTTTGTCATCGCCCACAGATTATCAACCATCAAAGACGCAGACGTCATCCTGGTCATGAACCACGGAGACATTGTAGAACAAGGAAATCACGAAGAGCTATTGGCCAAAGGCGGCTTCTACGCCGACCTCTACAACAGCCAGTTTGAGAGTGCCTAGAAATTGCAGGGCAATTTCAACTTGAAAACGAAGTTTTCAAGACTCTGCCCGCGGAGCAGAAAGCCGATTTATCAGGCTTTGTGCAGCGGGCAGAGAGGCGCACTCAACGAAGAATCCCTTTTAGGGATTCTGAGTCTGTAAAGATGCAAACAACTGCGCATAAGGCGAAGGCAGCAAATATATTTGCGGGGAAGCCGTACGCAGGAAGCGGGCTCAACGAAGAATCCTGTGGATTCTGAGTCTGAAGGAGGATATCAAAGCTGCGTCTGCAGAGCAGGGATCATAAACGATGTTTCCTTGAGAAACGTCATAGGAGGAATGATTATGGTACGGTTAGCAACCATTGGTACAAATTTTATTACGGACTGGCTTATGGAAGGCGTCCAGGAACTGGACGATATCCAGCTTGCGGCAGTCTATTCCAGAAGTATGGAAAAAGGCCGGGAATTTGCCGCAAAATATGGAGTCGAAAAAGTCTATGATAATTATGAGGAAATGGCACAGGATCCGGAAATTGATGCTGTGTATGTAGCGAGTCCTACGTATATGCACTACACTCATTCCATCACGATGATCAATTACGGGAAACATGTATTATGTGAAAAGCCTGTCTGTTCCAACAGGACAGAATTAGATCTTCTGATCCAGGCAGCAGAAGAAAAGGGCGTAGTTTTCATGGAGGCGATGAAGAATGTCCATTCACCGGGATTCCAGGCGGTTCTGGATCATCTTTACAAACTGGGAGATATCCGGAGAGCCACAATTCAGTACTGCCAGTACTCATCCCGGTATGACAAATTCAAGAATGGAATTATAGAGAATGCCTTTAATCCCAAATTATCAAATGGAGCCTTAATGGATATTGGTTCCTACTGCATTCATTTTCTTGCGGCACTTTTTGGCGCTCCAAAGAAAATTCTTTCTGACAGTATTTTTCTGAGCAACGGCGTAGATGGAGCAGGAAGCATCATTGCTTCTTATGGCAGCAGGCAGGCTGAACTGATATATTCTAAGATCACAGACTCCAAACTTCCGACTCAGATTCAGGGAGAAAATGGCTGTATGATCATTGAGGAGTGTCCGATCATTAAGAAAATAACGATCCAGTATCGAAATGGAAATTCTGAGGAGCTGAAATTTGAGTGGAGAGACAATCCAATGATCTACGAAACAAAAGATTTTATTCAGCTGATCAGAGAACAGAAAACAGATCACCGGTTTCTGGAAGCATCCAGGATTGAGATGGATATTACGGATGAGGTCAGAAGACAGAATGGAATTGTGTTTCCGGCGGATAAAATCCGGGAACAGTAGGAGGATTGGAATATTATGAAAAAAATGATTTTAGCAGGATGCATGGTGCTTGCAGTGGCACTCTGCGCGGGATGCAGCTCAAAAAGCAAAACAGAGACGGCGACGACAGCATCGTCTGAAGAAGGAAAAAAAGTGCTGTCCAAATATAAAGTACCGGAAATCACCGGCGCGAAAAAAACACAACAGCTGGGGGAAGCCCAAAAGGGTGAAACCATCGCTGTTATGAAAGTGAAAGATTTTGGTGAAATAAAATTCAAATTCTTTCTTAAGGATGCGCCTCTGGCAGTGAAAAATTTTGTAACCCTGGCGGATAATGGATATTTTGACGGTCAGACTTTTCACCGGGTTATCAATGATTTTATGATTCAGGGCGGCGATCCTACGGGAACAGGAACCGGAGGAGAGAGCATCTGGGGGGAAGAGTTTGAAAATGAGATTTCTGAAAATCTTCTTCCGCTGAGAGGATCTTTGTGTATGGCAAATGCAGGACCGGATACCAATGAAAGTCAGTTCTTTATTGTTCAGGCGAAGCCGGATGCCGCAAAAGAGATTATCGATTCAGGAGTGACAGATCTTACAGAAGAACAGAAGAAGCTGTTTGAAGAACAGGGCGGTGATCCATCGCTGACTGGAAGCTATACAGTTTTCGGACAGATTATTGAAGGATATGATGTCCTGGATAAGATTGCGGCCACACCGGTGGAAGACAACGGAAGCGGAGAGCAGAGCAAACCGGTGGAAAATGTTGTAATCGAATCTGTGACGATCGAAAAGGCAAAGTAGGAAACTGCTTATGCTGATGATAGAGTTGGATGACCGGACCAGACAGCCTTTGTATGGTCAGATTTATGAGCAGATAAAAAAGCAGATCCAGATGGGAGATCTGCCTCAAAAGACAAAGCTTCCATCCGCCAGAAAACTGGCGGCATATCTGGAAGTCAGCAGAAACACAGTAGATTTTGCTTATGGACAGCTGGAAGCGGAGGGATATATTGAGTCCCGCCCGCGCAGCGGTTTTTATGTGTGTGAGGTAGAGGAACTGGCGGCGCTTGATATCCCTGTGGAAACAGAGGAGACAGAACAGGAAGATCAGCGGGTAATCATACCGTATGATTTTTCACCGTCCGGTACAGACATGGAATATTTTCCTTATCATGTATGGAGAAAACTGCTCAAGGAAATCATGATCAATGATAACAGTGAATTATTTCAAAAGGGAGATCCTCAGGGAGATTTTGAACTTCGTAAATCGATCATGTACTATCTGCGCCAGTCCAGAGGTGTTCATGTACATGCCGATCAGATTATTATAGGCGCGGGGATGGAAAATCTTTTATTTCTGCTTCGTCAGACATTTGGTGAAGGACGCGTTGTTGGAATTGAAAATCCGGTATATACCAATGCGTGCGGCATTTTGAGAGAGCTTGGATTTCAGATCCGCCCGGTTTCCATGGATCAAAATGGACTGGATGTCGAGAAACTGCAGGAAACCGATGCGAATCTTGCTTATGTAACGCCGGCTCATCAGTATCCAACGGGGGTGGTGATGCCTGCGGGGAGAAGAGGACAGCTCCTTCGATGGGCAAGAGAAAAGAAAGAATGCTATATCATTGAAGATGACTATGACAGTGAATTTCGTTATTATGGGAAACCGATACCGGCTCTGCAGGGACTGGATCAAAGCGGGAAAGTCATTTACATCGGAACATTTTCAAAAGCGATTGCCCCGGCAATCCGAGTCGGTTATATGGTGCTTCCGCCTAAGCTTCTTGAGAAGTACAAAAAAAATGTCACCGCGTTTTCATGTTCTGTATCCAGGATTGATCAGAAAGTTCTGACTCTTTTTCTGGCAGAAGGTCATTTTGAGCGGCATTTAAACCGTATGCGCAATTTATATAAGGAAAAACATGATCTGCTGCTGGAAAACATCCGGAAGAATATTCCCGGAGCATCAGTTTCAGGAGAAGGAGCCGGTGTACATGTTATCGTTAATTTCCATATCAGCGAAAAAGAGAAATTTGAGCAGCGCCTCAGGGAGCGCGGAGTTGCAATCTATCCGCTGTCGTTTTATTATATTGAAGGAAAACCTCAGGAAGAACAATACATTTTGGGGTTTACGAGAATGAAAAAAGAAGATATGATAGAAGGAACCAGAGAAATAGGAAAAGTACTTTCTACGATAAAGTGAGAAATGAGGGACACAGTATGTCAGAAGAACATAACAATCATGAGATTGAAGAAGTAAAGCAGGAAGAGGAGAAGAAAGAGATAGAACATTACTGCTATCTCTGCCATCGTCCCGAATCCATGACTGGGAAAATGCTGAAGCTGCCGAATGATATTCATATCTGCACAGACTGTATGCAGCGAACCCTGGATTCTATGGGAAACGGACAGTTCGGATTTATTGACGCAAGGAATATGGATCTGGAAAACCTTGACATTTCCAAGCTGATGGGCGATATGCAGGGAATGCAGCCCAAGCCTGCTTTAAAGAAGAAAAAGAAAGAGAAGAAGGAAAAAGAAAAATTAAGTCTTAAGGATATACCGGCGCCGCATAAGATCAAGGCGATGCTGGATGAATATGTCATAGGACAGGATTACGCAAAGAAAGTGATGTCAGTGGCGGTTTACAATCATTATAAAAGGGTTGTGACCAATACGATGGATGAGATCGAGATCGACAAATCCAATATGCTGATGATCGGACCGACCGGAAGCGGCAAGACTTATCTGGTCAAGACCCTTGCAAGACTTCTTCAGGTGCCTCTGGCCATTACCGATGCTACGTCTCTGACAGAAGCAGGATATATCGGTGACGATGTGGAGAGTGTATTATCCAAACTGCTCCAGGCGGCAGATAACGATGTGGAAGAGGCAGAACATGGAATCATCTTTATTGATGAGATTGACAAGATTGCCAAAAAGCAGAATACCAACAGCAGGGATGTCAGCGGTGAGTCAGTACAGCAGGGTCTGTTAAAACTCCTGGAAGGCGCGGAAGTCGAAGTTCCGGTTGGCGCTACCAGCAAGAATGCCATGGTTCCACTGACAACAATGAATACAAAAAATATTCTTTTCATCTGCGGCGGAGCGTTTCCGAATCTTGAGGGAATCATCAAGAAACGTTTGATGAAAAAGACTTCTATTGGTTTTGAGGCGGATTTAAAAGATAAGTTCGACAAGGAAGAAAATATCATTGCGAATGTGACCAATGAGGATCTGAGGGAATATGGAATGATTCCGGAATTTATTGGAAGGCTTCCGATGGTATTTACCCTGGAGGGACTGACCAAAGATATGCTGGTCAAGATCTTGAAAGAGCCGAAAAACGCTATTTTGAAGCAGTATCAGAAGCTGCTGGAGCTGGATGAAGTCAAGCTGGAGTTTGATGACGGAGCTTTGGAGGCAATTGCAGAAAAAGCTTTGGAAAAGAAAACCGGAGCAAGAGCTCTTCGGGCGATTATTGAGAAATTCATGCTGGATATTATGTATGAAATACCAAAAGACGACACCATCGGTAAAGTTGTAATTACAAGAGATTATATCGAGGGACATGGAAGTCCTGTAATTGAACTGAGAGATCAGTAAAAAAAGCGGTTTACGTTGATGAAAAGACGTAAACCGTATTTTTTTGTGGATTTCTTATGATATAATGAAAAACATGGAATGATGAAAGAGAAGGGGACAGCAGCAGGAAAAGGAAGCAGGAAAAAGGAGGTTCCATTATGGATCAAATGAAGTACTTAAAGGAACTGGCGGTGCGCTACCCCAATATTGCGGCCGCCTCTACGGAAATCATCAATCTGCAGGCAATTCTGAATCTGCCCAAAGGAACAGAGCATTATGTTTCGGATCTGCACGGTGAATATGAAAAATTCAGTCATATTGTAAGGAATGGATCTGGAGCAGTGCGCAGCAAAATTGAGGATCAGTTTGGAAACACTCTGACAACAAAGGAAAAAAAGAACCTTGCTACAGTCATCTATTATCCGGAACAGAAGATGGATCTGATGGAAGAGCAGATGACCCGGAACGAACTGATTGAGTGGTATCATATTACAATGATTCGTCTGGTGCATATTGCAAGGCTCACAGCAAGTAAATATACCAGATCAAAGGTCAGAAAGGCAATGCCCAAGGAATTTGCCTATATCATGGAAGAATTGATGACAGAGCATCGGACGCTGGATAAGAAAAATTATGTGGAGCAGATCCTGGAAACGATCATCACAACAGGGAGAGTCCGCCAGTTTATTGCAGCCATGGCGCATCTGATCCAGAAACTCTGTATCGATCATCTGCATGTAATTGGAGATATTTATGACCGGGGACCAGGGCCGCACCGTATCATGGACTGTATCATGGATTATCACACAGTTGATATCCAGTGGGGAAATCATGATGTCCTCTGGATGGGAGCTGCCGGGGGACACAGAGCCTGTATCGCCAATGTAGTTCGTATCTGCGCGAGATATAATAATCTGGATGTTCTGGAAAATGGATATGGGATCAATCTGATTCCTCTTGCAAGATTTGCCCTGGAGGTGTATGGAGACGATCCGTGTGAATTGTTCCATGTATCCGGAGACGTGCGGAAAGAAGATTTCCGGGAAGAAGAGATGAATCGCAAGATGCATAAGGCAATCACCATCATTCAGTTTAAGCTGGAAGGACAGCTGATCAAGAGAAGGCCTGATTTTAAAATGGAAGACCGGCTTTTGCTGGATAAAGTGGATTATGAAAAAGGAACGATCAACATCAAAGGCAAAGAATATAAGCTGAAAGATACCAATTTTCCAACGATCGATCCAAAAGATCCATATAAGCTGACCAAAGAAGAAGAATATGTTGTCGAGCATTTGAATACGGCTTTTAAATATTGCGCCTATCTCAATGAACATGTAAGATTCCTTTTTTCAAAAGGAGGGCTCTATAAGGTCTACAATGATATGCTGTTATATCATGGATGTGTACCGTTAAATAAAGACGGAAGTTTTCGGGAAGTAGAGATCCAGGGTGTGCCGTATTCCGGAAAAGCATTGTATGATGTGCTGGAACATCTGGCAAGACAGGGATATTATGAGACCAAAGATATGGAAGCAAGGTGTTATGGCCAGGATATCATGTGGTTTATATGGTCCAATGAAAATTCACCGGTATATGGAAAAGATAAGATGGCGACATATGAGAGATATTTCCTGGATGACGCTTCTGTAAAAGTGGAAAAGAAAGATTATTACTATCAGCTTCTGGAAAATGAAGAAGTAGTGAATCGGATCCTGGAGGAATTTGGACTGAATCCGGAAACTGGAAAGATTGTAAACGGGCATATGCCGGTGGCTGTCAAAAAGGGGGAAAGCCCGATCAAATGCAATGGCAAGCTGTTTATCATTGACGGTGGATTTTCCAAGGCTTATCAAAAAACGACAGGAATCGCCGGGTATACTCTTGTATCCAATTCCTATGGTCTGAAACTGGTTGCCCATGAACCGTTTGAATCCAGGGATGAAGCGATTCGAAAGGAAACGGATATTTATTCAGATACAATTGTAATCCGCAAAGTTACCAGACGAAAATGCGTGGAAGACACTGATATCGGAAAAGGAATCAAAGAAAAGATTGCAGATCTGGAACAGCTTCTCTGGGCCTATCAGAAAGGTTTGCTGACAGAACAGATCTGAGCATAGAATAAACCCTGCTGTTCCATCATATGCTCTATATAGTAAATAATAGAGGTGAAAAGATGGAGTGTTCAATGGCAGCTGTCAGCAATGATTATTTTGAGTTTATCGCAGAATACAACGGAGTTCTGGAAAGCGTGAAGGAACGGTTTCAGACCGACTGTGTTCTGCGCATCAACAACCGGTTTTCAGTTGCTTATGTTCCTCAGCAGGGAAAAGAAGTGTTTGAAAGCGGAAATTATCCGTACAATGCGGTTCCCAGATGTTTCGGGCTGATGGATACAGCGGTTCTGGAAGATACAGGAACTGCCCAGGTTCGAAGATCGAATCTGGATTTATACGGAAATGGTGTGATGGTTGGAATCATCGATACGGGAATTGATTATCAGAATCCTGTGTTTCAGTATGCGGATCAGACCACTAAGATCGAGACGATATGGGATCAGACAATAGAAGACGAAACCAGACCTTTTTCTCTTGGATATGGCACAGAATATTCAAAAGAAGAGATTGAAGAAGCAATTCGCAGTGAAGATCCGTCTCAAATTGTTCCGTCAGTGGATTCATCCGGACATGGAACTTTTCTGGCAGGGATGATTGCCGGCAGCGAGGAAAGTCAGGATGGTTTTTCAGGAATTGCTCCCAATGTCCGCCTGAGCATTGTAAAACTCAGACAGGCGAAACCGCATCTTAAGGAATATTACTGTATGGATCCGTCTTATGAGGCCTATTCTGAAACGGATATCATGCTTGGAGTTTATTACATTACTCAGGTGGCGGAGAGGCTCCAGATGCCTGTCATTTTGTATCTGGGGCTGGGGACGAGCCAGGGGTCTCATCTTGGAACCGGGCCGCTGGATCAGTATCTGGCCGGCATGGCTCCTTTAAAAGGAGTGGGGGTTGTTGCAAGCGCTGGAAATGAAGGGCAGGCAAGGCATCACTATTCTGGCGAGGCAGGAAATGGCTCAGTCAAAGTTGAAGTAAAAACAGGGAGTTCGGAGTATGGTTTTACCATGGAACTTTGGGGAATGGCACCGAATGGATATTATGTAGATATTGAATCCCCTTCCGGGCAAAGAACCGGAAGGATTGCGGGAGGACGCCGGGGACGGAGAAAAGTAAACTTTCTGCTGGAAAGGACAAATCTGTCGGTGGATTACTTTACGGTGGATTCGTCAGCCGGTGCGCCTGGCATTATTATGAGATTTCTGCATCCGGCAGAAGGAGTATGGAATATTTATGTCAGTGATGACAAAATGGGAAGCCGGGAATTTGACCTCTGGCTTCCTGTTGCGAATTTTCTTTCGGAGGATACATTTTTTCTGGAATCTTCACCTTACAATACCCTGGTATCGCCGGGAAATACAGAGCTGCTGATGTGTGCTTCCAATTATAATCAGAACAATGGGAGCATTTATATTGACAGCAGCAGAGGATTTCCGAGGAATACGGTAAAGCCGGATTTCTCCGCGCCTGGAGTAGAAGTATACGGACCGCTGCCAAGAAACCGTTTTGGACGGAAAACAGGTTCCAGCGTATCCGGAGCTGTTACGGCAGGGATTGCAGCATTGATCATGGAATGGGGCTATGTCAAAGGAAATGATCTGGACGTCAACACCACGAGAATTAAAAATTACCTGATCCGCGGAGCCCGCAGGGAAGATGGAAGAATCTATCCCAGCAGGGAATGGGGATATGGGATCGTGGATTTGTATGAAACTTTTTTAAGAATACGATAAAAAGAAGAAGGCTCTGCCTGAAGATCAGGCAGAGCCTTCTTTTTAATCATAAGACCTGTTTTAGATGACGAAAGTTAAGTAAGACCTGTAAAATGCTGCCGGCTGTTAATCCGAATAAATATCCGTAAATGCCCTGCCGGGGAACAGCAAACAGGATAAAAAAAATCCGGAGCGTCAGGGAAAGTCCGTTGTGCAGGAAGGTTGTTTTCGTCTCGCCAAGTCCGTTTAGAATGCTGGACAGGGTTCCTGAAATGTACAGAAACGGGCATAGAAATGACAGAAGACGAAGGTATGTTCCGCATTCGCCGCTTTGAAATACAAGACGTCCGATCCATGGTCCCAGAGTAAAAAAGCCGAAAAAGCCCAAAAGGCCAAGGAGCAGACAGAAAATAACAGGATAACGGGAGGCACGCCGGAGAGTCTTTTCGCTGCCGTCTGCTTTGGCAGCAGATATTTTAGGCAGCAGCATGACAGACAGAGAATTTGTCATGGTGGAAGGAAATAAAATAAAAGGAAGTGCCATTCCATTTAAAATACCGTAAGTCTCGATGGCGGTGTGCTGATTTCCATAAAAACGGGTCAGCATAAGAGGAATCAGGATGCTCTCCACACTCTGAAGCAGTGTTACGGATAAGGCATTGCCGGTCAGAGGCATGCCAAGGGAGAGAAGCTGATGAAACAGAGACTGCCTGGTATATATGGAGCTTACGGAATCTTTCTGCCGGAAGTAAAAAGAAAGAATCGTAAAGACAAACGAAACAAATTCGCCGATGACCATTCCGAGAACTGCAAGGATGGCTCCGGCCGGCAGTTCTGCATAAAAGGTAACAGAAATCAGAAAGATGCTGGCAACCCTGGAAATCTGTTCGATACAAAGAGAAAGCGCAGGGAGGGAGGAGGTTCCGGCTCCCAGGGAATAACCATGGATACAGGATTTGATCCCCACAAAAGGAAGCGCAAACACAGCGATCCTGAGACAAGGGATACAGTCATCTTCATGAAAGAAAGTCTGACAGATAGCTTCCGCAAAAATAAAAATGACAGCGGCGAACAGGATGGAAAGCATGACGGTAAAGCATACGGTGACAGAAAGTATTTTTTTTGCGTCCCCTTCCAGACCTTTGGCCCGGAGAGATGCAGTCATGTTGGACAAAGCAGTTTGAAATCCCTGGAAGCACAGGGAAAATCCAACCAGATAGATGGGGAAAATCATCTGATAAATTCCCATCTGATGCGCACCAATCAGACCGGCGAGAAATATTCTATTATAGAACCCGATGAAACGGGAAAAAAGATTTGCTACTGTCAGGACCAGAGTTCCATGAATGAACGGGCTTGCCTTTTTCATGAAGATACCTTCTGCGTTTTTATCCATTGTATGAAAAGAAAAAACAAGATATGCCCGATTTTGGTTGACAGAGAAATAAGGAAATGATAATATGACACTGTAAAACCTAGTTAATAGGTAGGGATTAAAGGAATTAAAAAATAAGATTTGCTTTATGTGTTTATCATATAGAAATCATAGAAAGGCAGGAATAGATTATGGGAAAGTTTGTATACTTAGATCACGCAGCGACAACGCCGGCCAGACCGGAAGTCGTTGAGGCAATGCTGCCGTACTTTACGGAAAAATTCTGGAATCCGTCCAGCGTATATTCTCCGGCAGCGGAAAATAAGCAGGCCATTGATCAGTGCCGGGATCTGATCGGGAAAACTCTCGGAACAGAGGGAAAGAACATTTATTTTACAGCAGGCGGTTCTGAATCTGATAACTGGGCGTTAAAAGCAGCTGCAGAAGCATATGAAACAAAAGGAAAGCACATCATTACCAGTAAGATTGAACATCATGCAGTCCTTCATACATGCGATTATCTGGAATCCAGAGGATTTGAAATCACATATATTGATGTGGATGAGAATGGAATCCTGAAACTGGATCAGCTGGAAGAAGCAATTCGTCCGGATACCATTTTAATTTCCATTATGTTTGCCAATAATGAGATTGGGACGATTCAGCCGGTAAAGGAAATCGGCGAGATTGCCAGGGAACATGGTGTTATCTTCCATACTGACGCAGTCCAGGCATATGGTCAGATTCCGATCAATGTGGATGAATACGGCATTGATATGTTAAGCGCCAGCGGACATAAGCTGAATGGACCGAAAGGAATCGGTTTTCTTTATATACGAAAAGGATTGAAACTGCGCTCCTTTATTCACGGAGGCGCACAGGAGAGAAAACGCCGGGCCGGAACTGAAAATGTCAGCGGCATTATCGGTCTTGGAAAAGCGGTTGAGATCGCCTTTGATACGATGGAAGAAAGAACATCAAAGGAAAGGGAAGTCAGAGATTACGCGATCGACAGGATCCTTGCGGAAATTCCTTACTGCAGACTGAATGGAGACCGGAGGAAACGACTGCCGAATAATATTAATATCAGTTTTCAGTTTATTGAGGGAGAATCTCTGCTGATCATGCTGGACATGGCAGGAATCTGTGCATCCAGCGGTTCTGCCTGCACATCAGGATCCCTGGATCCGTCTCATGTGCTGCTTGCCATCGGCCTTCCCCATGAGATTGCCCATGGATCTCTTCGCATGACTTTGGGAGAGGAAACAACAAAAGAAGATATGGATTACGTAATTGATAAGTTAAAAGAAATCGTAGATAAATTAAGAAGCATGTCACCGCTTTATGAGGATTTTGTGAAACAAAGCAGATAATAAGGCGGTTTGAAATAACAGGAGGAAATTATTATGTACAGTGAGAAAGTAATGGATCATTTCCAGAACCCGAGAAACGTTGGAGAAATTGAGAACGCAAGCGGCGTTGGAACTGTAGGAAACGCTAAGTGCGGAGATATCATGAGAATTTATCTGGATATTGATGATAATAAAGTAATTCAGGATGTAAAATTTAAGACATTCGGATGCGGAGCGGCTGTTGCCACCAGCAGTATGGCGACAGAACTGGTCAAAGGAAAGACTGTTCAGGAAGCTCTGGAAGTAACCAACAAAGCCGTAATGGAAGCGCTCGACGGACTTCCGCCGGTGAAAGTACACTGCTCTCTTCTTGCGGAAGAAGCGATCCATGCGGCATTATGGGATTACGCCGAGAAAAACGGAATTAAGATTGAAGGACTGGAAAAACCAAAAACAGATATCAGTGAAGAGGAAGAAGAGGAAGAATACTAGGAGGAACTTGTGAAAGAGAAAGTCGTAGTTGGATTATCCGGAGGAGTAGATTCCTCCGTGGCAGCTTATCTGCTGAAAGAACAGGGGTATGACGTGATTGGCGTGACCATGCAGATCTGGCAGGAAGAAGAGGAAATGGTACTGGAAGAAAATGGAGGATGCTGTGGATTGTCAGCGGTAGAAGATGCGAGACGGGTAGCGCAGACTCTGGGTATTCCTTATTATGTGATGAATTTCAAGAAGGATTTTAAGGAAAAAGTCATAGATTATTTCTGTGAAGAATACCTAAACGCCAGAACGCCAAATCCATGTATTGCATGCAACCGCTATGTGAAATGGGAATCTCTGCTGAAGCGGTGTCTTGATATTGGAGCAGATTACATTGCCACAGGTCATTATGCACAGATTCAGCATCTGGACAATGGAAGATATGCGCTGAAGCGATCCAGGACACTGGCAAAAGACCAGACTTATGCTCTTTACAATCTGACACAAAACCAGTTATCCAGGACGCTGATGCCGGTAGGACAGTATACAAAAGATGAAATCCGTGGGATTGCCAAAAAGGCAGGAATTCCGGTGGCAAATAAGCCTGACAGTCAGGACATCTGCTTTGTAGAAGACGATTACGGAAAATTTATCGAGGAGACAACCGGAGCTTCCATTGAACCGGGCAGCTTTGTAGACACGGAGGGAAATATCCTGGGAACCCATAAGGGAATCATATATTATACCATCGGGCAGAGGAGAGGACTTGGCCTGTCTCTGAAGCAGCCGGGATATGTGATCCGTGTGGATAAAGAAAAGAACGAAGTTGTCATAGGAACGAAAGACAAGCTGCTTTCCAATGTCCTGTATGCGGACCATTGTAATTTTATGTCGATACCGGGCATCGAAGGAACGCTCCGGACCAGAGCGAAAATCCGCTATAACAGCCCTGAAGTGCCGTGTACTCTTGAAATGGCAGGGGACGATGTCATAAAAGTCACATTTGATGAACCGCAGAGAGCTGTCACACCGGGGCAGGCAGTTGTTTTTTATGATGGAAACCTGGTTGCCGGAGGCGCAACGATCATAAAAGGAAGCATGGAACAGGAAAAATAAGAGAAAAATAAGAAATTCCAGCTTTTCCATAATATAAAGTTATGTTACAATGAGGGAGTCGCTTTAAATGGAAAGGTAGGAGTAAAAAGATGCTTAATTTTGTAAGAGGATTTTGTATGGCGCTTGCCGACAGTGTTCCCGGTGTATCGGGAGGAACGGTAGCGTTTTTGCTGGGATTTTATGACAAGTTTATTACATCACTGGATCATTTTATTTCAGGAAACAAACAGCAGAGGATAGAAGCCATTAAGTTTCTGCTTCGTATCGGAGTCGGATGGATCGTGGGAATGGCTGCGGCTGTTTCTGTTCTGGCAAGTATTTTCGATGAGCGGATTTACGAGATCAGTTCTGTATTCCTTGGCCTGATTATCTTTGCGATTCCGTTAATCTGGAAAGAAGAGAAGGATTCTTTAAAAGGAAAATATCAGAATATTCCATGGGCAGTCCTTGGAGTTGTGATTGTAGCAGCGATTACTTATTTTAACCCTGTATCAGGAAAGGGAGTCAGTATCAGTGTAGAACACCTGACTGTGCCGCTGGCAGTGTATATTTTTGTTGTGGCAATGATTGCAATCTCAGCTATGGTGCTTCCTGGAATTTCCGGATCTACGATGCTGCTGGTATTCGGGCTGTATGTGCCGATCATTTCCGCGTTAAAGGAGACAATGACCCTGAATTTTTCGTACCTTCCGGTAATTGTGATCTTTGCGTTTGGAATTTTAGCCGGAATTGCGGTTGTGATCAAGACAATTAAGAATGCGCTGGAAAAACATCGTTCCCAGATGATTTATTTTATTGTTGGAATGATGATCGGATCATTATACGCGATTATTATGGGACCGACAACTTTGGAAAATACAAAGCCGGCGATGACGATTGATACATTCCATCCGGTATTTTTCCTGATTGGAATCGTGATTATTTTTGCTTTGGAAAGAATCAAGGCAGTTTCAGAAAAATAAAAGATATAACAGAGAGGGATGATACCTTCTCTGTTTTTTGTTTCACAATTTTGACATATTCCTATGATACAATGATGCCAAAAGCAGGAGGGAGAAAAAGAAAAAATGAGTGATTTGAAGATATTGGTTGTGGATGATGAGAGCAGAATGCGCAAACTGGTAAAAGATTTCCTGGTGCGGGCAGGATACCAGGTGCTGGAAGCGGCAGACGGTGAAGAAGCCGTGGATATATTCTTTTCCACCAAAGGAATCGATCTGCTGGTATTGGACGTTATGATGCCGAAAATGGACGGATGGGAAGTCGTCCGGGAAATCCGCAAGGTATCTCAGGTCCCGATCATCATGCTGACGGCAAAGGACCAGGAACAGGATGAACTGCAGGGATTTGAACTGGGAGTAGATGAATATATCTCAAAACCATTCAGTCCAAAGATACTGGTGGCCAGAATCGGGGCGATCCTTCGAAGGACCAATCAGCTGGAAGATGAAAATATTGAAGCCGGCGGGATCTGTATGGATGTGGGAGCGCACCATGTGACGATCGATGGAAAGACGGTTGAGCTGAGCTTTAAAGAATTCGAACTTCTGCAGTTCTTTATGACCAATGAAGGACGGGCATTAACAAGAGAAAATATATTGAACCAGGTATGGAATTATGATTACTTTGGAGATGCCAGAACTATAGACACCCATGTGAAAAAACTCAGGAGCAAGCTGGGAGACAAAGGAAAATATATTCATACAATCTGGGGCATGGGATATAAGTTTGAGGTTGAGTAAAAATTGAAAAAGCGGATTTTAGAAAACAAATCCATACAGGTAAAGATGACTCTGATGCTGATCGTTATTTTGACATCGACGATTCTCCTGTCGGTTCTGATCAATCTGGTAATGCTGAAGCCGTATTACGTTATGAAAGAAAAGAAACATATACGGGAGGCGTATTATAAGATCCAGAGAATTTTTCAGGACGATACCGTGAATAAAGAAGATGTGGATCAGATTGCCAGAGACTATGACTACCGTATTATGATCAGCGATCCGATGAATCAGATGGTCTACAGCTCAGAAGGCGAGCAGGGAGTCATGTATAAGGATTTGAAAAATATTTTAAAAAATATCGATAAGATACAGAGCCAGATCAATAAGAAAGGCTATGCGGTTACGACCAATACCAGTCAAAGTCAGGGAACCAGCATTAATCTGATGGGATATCTGGATGGACAGTATACTGTAATTATCAATACGCCGATGGAAAGCATCCAGACGAGTGCGTATCTGTCGGGGCGTTTTACCGCCTATGTAGGAATCTTTCTGATCATTGGCGGCGGGATTGCCATGTATATTTTCAGCAAACAGTTTACCAAGCCGATTGAGGACATGGCGGGAGCTGCAAACCGCATGTCAAATCTTGATTTTGATGTAAAGATTGAAGATTTGGGAGAAGATGAGCTGGGAAGACTGGGACAGAGCCTGAATGAATTGTCTTCCAGACTGGAAATGACCATATCGGAGCTTAAGACAGCCAATAACGAGCTGCGCAAAGATATTGAGCAGAAAGTTCAGATTGATGAAATGAGAACGGAGTTCCTTTCTCATGTTTCCCATGAACTGAAGACTCCGATCGCGCTGATCCAGGGATATGCAGAGGGCCTGAAAGACAATATTTCGGAAGATGAAGAGAGCAGAAACTTTTACTGCGATGTTATCACAGACGAAGCCAAAAAGATGAATCGTATGGTGCAGAAACTTCTGACTCTGAATCAGATTGAATTTGGCAATAACAAAGTAGAGATGGAACGATTTGATATAACGGAGCTGATTTCCAATATGCTGGCTTCGAATCAGATTCTTCTGGAAAAAGGAGGAATTCATGTAGAATTTGATGAGAAACCGGTTCATGTCTGGGCAGATGAGTTTATGATCGAGGAAGTGGTGGGAAATTATTTAAGTAATGCAAGAAATCATGTCAGTGATCATGGAACGATTCGGATCAGTTACTGCCGTCATGGAGATAATCTGAGAGTTAAGGTATATAATACCGGAAAACATATACCGGAGGAAGATCTGGATAAGCTCTGGGTAAAATTCTATAAGGTAGACAAGGCACGTACGAGGGAATACGGCGGAAGCGGCGTCGGCCTGTCCATTGTAGAAGCCACAATGAAGGCTCATGGAAAAGATTACGGAGTTTCTAATATTGAGGGTGGCGTAGAATTCTATTTTGAAGTAGAATTAGATAAGAAATGAAAACAAAGGATAGGGTAAGCATATGTTAAGAGATTATTTGGAGCAAATCAAAGAAGCGGATCTGGTGCTGGTTGGAATCGGAAGAGAGCTTCAGGCAAAACGGCTGATGGATTTTAAGAAGGAGATTTCAAATCCCCATTATCAGGAACTGATCGGACAGGAAGGAGAAGACGCCGCATGGATGCGGGAGGTCTATGAGCGGGATTATCTGCTGTCTCTGGGAGAAGTGGATTATTTCAAAGATCTGGAGGAAGCGCTGGAAGGCAAAAATTATTTTGTTGTGACAAGCAATGATGACGGCCTTCTTTTCCATTCCCGGCTGGACAAAGGAAGGATTACGGCTCCGTGCGGAAATGGAGATTTCTTTCAGTGCAGCAGGCCCTGTGACGAACAGCTGTATCCGGCAAAACCCGGGCTGAAAGACCTGATCGATTATTATGAAAAAAATGGCAGCATTGAGCATCTGGAATGTCCGAAATGCGGAGAGAGACTGATTTTCAATGTGCGCACAGAGGATACGAAACACGTTTATGTGGAAGGAGCCTACCTGACATCGTGGGCAAATTATACAAAATGGCTTCAGGGGACTTTAAATAAAAAGCTTTTTATATTAGAATTAGGAGAAGGATTTGAAAATCCGAATCTGTTCCGGTGGCCGTTTGAGAAGATAGCATTCTACAATGAAAAAGCAGTGTTTGTAAGAGTGCATAAATCCCTGTATCAGATCGGGGAAGGAATCAAGGGCAAGGGCACGGCCATTGCCATGGACAGCAGAGAATTTTTACTCGACTAGAAGACAAGGCGGTCTTTCATGCAAGGACCGCCTCTATTACATTTTAAGAGGAGGAGACAGTATATGATCGCGATTATTGATTATGACGCTGGAAATATCAAAAGTGTGGAAAAAGCGCTCCAGTATCTTGGAGAGGAAGCAGTGATCACCAGAGACCGGGAAGAAATCCTGGGCAGTGACAAGGTGATTCTTCCGGGGGTCGGAGCGTTCGGAGACGCAATGGAAAAGCTACATCAGTATGGTCTGGTGGATACGATTCAGGAAGTTGTGGACCGCAGGATTCCATTCCTCGGAATCTGTCTGGGACTGCAGCTGATGTTTGAGAGCAGCGACGAAGCCCCGGGCGTAAAGGGACTGGGACTTCTTCCGGGAAAAATCCTGAGAATCCCGAAAAAAGGCGATATGAAAATCCCTCATATGGGATGGAATGATATTAAGATCAAAGAAGGGGCAAAATTATTTGCCGGCCTGGAGGATCATCCGTATGTGTATTTCGTACATTCCTACTATCTTCAGGCAGACGATCCGTCCATCGTGGCGGCGACAACAGAGTATGGAGTGACCATCCATGCTTCCGTGGAGAAAGACAACATTTTCGCGTGTCAGTTCCATCCGGAAAAGAGCAGCACAGTAGGACTTCAGATTCTTAAAAACTTTATAGCATTGTAAGGAGGGACAGGTTATGCATACGAAAAGGATCATTCCATGTCTGGACGTAAAAGGCGGACGTGTGGTAAAAGGTGTAAATTTTGTAAATCTGATTGACGCGGGAGATCCGGTGGCGATCGGCGCCGCTTATGATAAGGCAGGAGCCGATGAACTGGTATTTCTTGACATTACGGCATCTTCCGATGCGAGAAATATCATGATCGATATGGTGCGGAAAGTGGCAGAGACAGTCTTCATTCCGTTTACAGTAGGCGGCGGAATCCGCACAGTAGATGATTTCAAGGCCATTCTCCGGGAAGGAGCCGATAAGATCTCCATTAACTCTTCTGCCATCAACACGCCGAATCTGATCAATGACGCGGCAGATAAATTTGGAAGCCAGTGCGTGGTAGTAGCCATTGACGCAAAACGGAGAGAAGACGGTTCCGGATGGAATGTTTATAAAAACGGCGGAAGAATCGACGTCGGCCTGGATGCTGTGGAATGGGCCATGGAAGCAAACCGCCGCGGAGCCGGAGAAATTCTTCTTACCAGCATGGACTGTGACGGAACGAAAGCAGGGTATGACAATGAACTGACCAGGATCATCGCTGAAAATGTGGATATTCCGGTCATCGCATCCGGCGGAGCGGGAACAAAAGAACATTTTTATGATACCCTGACCGAAGGAAAAGCAGACGCGGCACTGGCAGCTTCCCTGTTTCATTTTAATGAGCTGAAGATTTCAGATCTGAAGGATTACCTGGCAGGACGGGGCATCAGCGTGCGCAGATAGGACATTTTTATTTACAAAAGCGAAGAAAGAAGGAAAAAGTATGAGTCAGAAAACAGAAAAAGCAGTGAACAATTATAAAAACGGGTATACATGCGCTCAGGCAGTGGCATGTGCCTTCTGTGAGGAGGCTGGAATTGATGAGAAAACCATGTTCCGGCTGACAGAAGCCCAGGGCGTCGGACTGGGCGGAATGGAAGGACACTGCGGAGCTTTATCAGGAGCAGCGGCAGTTCTCGGAGCAGTAAACAGTACAGCAGATCTTGAAAAGACGGATTCTAAAGGAAAAAGCATTGGCCTGTCCAGGGAACTGACCAAACGTTTCAAAGAAAAAAACGGAGCGGTCATCTGCAAGGAATTAAAAGGAATCGAGACAGGAAAAATGCTGAGGTCATGTCCGGGATGCGTAGAGGACGCGGCAGAGATTCTGGAAGACATTTTAAAAGAGGCATAAAGGAAAGAGAAAAAAGAAGCCATTGAAAAATGGTTTCTTTTTTTGCACGATACGCCCGGAAAGCGGCTGCCGTGCTTGCACGAGCAGACATTTGCCGGGCAGCGGACAGCGAACAGCAGCGCTGTGAGCTGGCTGTAGTATCGTGATGGATAGGGGAAGGGAATCTTCCACTATCCGATCGGCAAGCCTGGCAATCTGGATTAAAGTTATTTACAAATTAGTATAATTATGGTACTATGTATGAAAGCATATGTATTTTCTATAATTATCGCAATTCTTGGAACTCATGGTTCAAAGTCTATCGACATTTCACAGTCATATCATAATGGCATCTTTTCGGAAAATCCATGCTTAGAATCAAAAAGATACAGCAGGAGTTTTCGGAAAATGAAATCTCCTGAATGAAAAATGGGAGGTTGGGATGAAACAGAAAAAACAACAGAGGCCGCTGCAATGGCATCCGGCGTTTTATGCGGATCTTCAGATTGAACTGGACAGCGAGAAACAAAATCTTATATATGAGAATGAACATCAGCTGGGGACAAAGCCTTTGGAGATAGATGTGCTGATCATCAAGAATAAAGCAGAAGAACCAATTTTTAAAAATATTGGCCGGATTTTTCAAAGATATAATATTATTGAGTATAAAAGTCCGGATGATTATGTCAGTATTAGTGACTATTACAAAGTATATGCTTACGTGTATTTATACAAATCAGAGCATAATATTCCAAGACGGGAAATGACAATTACCTTTGCATGCAGCCGGTATCCGGTAAAATTAATGCAGTACCTGAGAAGAGAAAAAGCATGTGAAATATGCAAAATGGATGATGGTATTTATCATATAATAGGTACAGATATTCCGGTTCAGCTGATTTTGATTCATCAATTATCAAGAGAAAAAAATCTGTGGCTTCGCAGCATAGGTGGAAAATTATCCGGATGGAAAGAAGCAGAGAAACTGATCAGAGAGTATAAAGAACATAAATGGGATAAAAGATATCGTTCCGTTATGGATTTGATTGTAAGAGTGAACAGAGAATTATTTATGGAGGTGAAAGAAATGTGTCAGGCACTGGAAGAATTAATGGCAGATGAAATGGAGGCGATGAAGAAAAGCGGCTGGAGAGAAGGAGAAAAATACGGAAGGCAGAAAGGAATGGACCGTTTTGCAAGGCTTTCTATTCTTCTGCTGAAAGAGAACCATCAGGAGCAGCTGCTGAAAGCATCGGAAGATGAGGCATACCGGGAAGAACTTTTCAAAAAGTATCATATTTGATAAAAAAGAAGACCTTCAGGGGTCTTCTGTCTTATTTTAGATGAAGTTTTCTTTTATTCAGAAAATGAGTCTTCTCCTTATGGTTTCACCTCAGGGCCTTGGCCCTAAAATAGATTCGATTGCATCAATCAGTGAATAATAATCCTGAATCAAAGTATCCAGATGCTCTTTTCCGGCAGGTTCCAGGTGATAATATACTCTTGTCTGGCGTTTGCCCACCCGTTCCTTATGATCGGAGATAAATCCCTGATCTTCCAATTTGTACAAAATCGGATACATGGTTCCTTCAGCAATCCTGATCTTTCCATCCGAACGTTTTTTGACAGACTGAGAAAGCTGATATCCGTAGCAGTCCCCCTCTTCTAAAATTTTCAACAGAAGCATTTCCAGCCGATATAAGTTACGATTGGCCATATTACAAATTCCTTTCAATTTATTACAATTTTATTATAACAGTGTAAACTGTTCTAAACAATACCTAGTTTAAAATGATATTTATAAGTATTATAATGTGCAAAATATATTAAGTCAATAGATAAACATAAATAGTTTTGTAATAATAATACATATTTTAAAATAATAAAAGTATCATAGCCATTGAGGAGGGAAGGATTGCGGATGAGAGAAAAGAAAAATAAAATCGCGAAATTCATAGGCGTGGCTGCGCTGATTATAATAGCGGCAGCATCTTACTTCCGTTATTCAGAGTTAAATGCTCCGGGAAAACAATACAAGGTACATGAACAGATTCTGAAATGCGGGGAAGCAATCGAAGATCAGGGATTAATTCTGACATTTCATAATATAAGAAGTCAGAAGAAGTATGATAAAGACTATCATAGTGATGTATACCGATATGAGATTGATTATGAAGCAGAAAATATTGGAGAAGAAACTGTCAATCTGGAAAATCTGTTTTCAGAGAAATTTATCGTTGTTTCTGCAGGACAGAAATGGCGGGTGGATCTTCTGGATGGAGATATAAGCAGCCTGAAAGCAAATCAGAAAACAAAAGGATGGCTGACAGTGGAAGTGGTAAATTTGGACAAAAAAACACATATCCCCAAATATTGAGGAATATGTGTTTTTTAATTACATAATTTTACGCGTTTTTTTCTTCTTTTTCCAAATTTTTCTGCGCTGCGGAAAGCATCAGTTTGATTCGGTTGATCTGGTTAACTTCGCTGGCTCCCGGATCGTAGTCAATGGCCACGATGTTTGCCTCAGGGAAGGACTGTCTCAATTCTTTGATAACACCCTTTCCAACCACATGGTTTGGAAGGCAGGCAAACGGCTGGGTACAAACGATGTTTGGCGCTCCGCTGTGGATCAGCTCGATCATCTCACCTGTCAGGAACCATCCTTCACCTGTCTGGTTTCCGATGGATACGAACGGTTCTGCGTAGGCTGCCAGGTCTTTGATGTATGCCGGCGGATCGAAACGTTTGCTCTTGGCCAGTTCTTTTCTTAAAGTCTGACGGTAGCGTTCAACAATCCAGATCGCAGAGTTGCATACGATAGCAGTTCTCTTGGATTTTCCAAGGTAGCGGTATTTGAAGTTGCTGTTGTAGAAACCGTACATAAAGAAGTCCAGAAGATCCGGAACAACGGCCTCGGCTCCTTCACGTTCCAGCAGTTCTACCAGATGATTGTTTGCGTCTGGAAGGAACTTCACAAGGATTTCACCTACAACTCCGACACGCGGTTTCTTGATATTTTTCAGAGGAATGCGGTCGAAATCACGGATAATTCCCTTGATATTTTTCTGGAAAGTAAGGAAATTACCTTTTGCAACATCACGCTTGCATTTTGCTTCCCACTGTTTATGCAGTTTATTGACAGAGCCTGGTTTCTTTTCATAAGGTCTTGTACGGTAGACAACTCTCATGAACAGATCTCCGTATATAATAGCCTGAACCGCTTTGTTCAAAAGAGAAGGAGTGAATTTAAATCCACTGTTTTTCTCAATTCCCTGGGTACTGATTCCAATTACCGGAATGTAACCGAAGCCGGCTTTTTCCAGGGCACGGCGGATAAAGCTGATATAGTTGGTAGCACGGCATCCTCCTCCTGTCTGGGAAATTGCCAGAGCTACTTTGTGTGTGTCATATTTTCCGGATAACAATGCGTTCATCAGCTGTCCGATGACGATCAGAGACGGATAGCAGGCGTCATTATTTACGTATTTAAGACCGGTATTTACATCCTTCATTCCGCCCTGAGGAAGAATTTTTGCCTTATAACCGCAGGATCTTAAAGCAGGCTCCAGGAATGTAAAATGGATCGGTGACATCTGAGGAACCAGGATCGTATAGTCTTTGGCCATCTCTTTGGTAAATTCCACACGTTTGATTGCCGGAGATACCGGATGAGGCTGGATCCTGTGTTTTTTACGGACACGAACCGCGCTGATCAGGGAGCGGATTCGGATCCTTGCGGCTCCCAGATTATTTACTTCGTCAATCTTTAATACTGTGTAGATACGTCCGGATTTTGTCAGGATATCTCTTACTGTATCAGTTGTTATGGCATCCAGTCCGCAGCCAAAGGAGTTCAGCTGAATGACTTCAAGCTGTTTGTTGGCTTTTGCGTAGTTGGCAGCAGCATACAGTCTGGAATGATACATCCACTGGTCAGATACATTCAGAGGGCGGTCCACTTTAGACAGGTGAGAAATAGAATCCTCTGTCAGTACCGCAATACCATAAGAGGTGATCAGTTCAGGAATACCGTGGTTGATCTCCGGATCAATATGATAAGGACGGCCGCATAAAACGATACCGGTACGTCCGGTTTCTGCCAGATATGCAAGGACTTCTTCTCCTTTTGTCTGAATGTCTTCTCTTACCTGCTGCAGTTCTTCATAGGCTCTTGTAACAGCATGATCCACTTCTTCAGATGTCAGATCATCATAATGTTTCTTCAGTTCCTCAAAAAGGCGAGGCTTTAATGCTTCCTCATTATCCAGTGCAAGGAATGGATTCATAAAATTGATATGTTCTGTTTCCAGTTCCTCCATGTTGTTTTTGATATTCTCCGCATAAGAAGTAACGATCGGACAATTATAATGGTTGTTTGTTTCATCAATTTCCTTTCTTTCATAAGGAATACACGGATAGAAAATATCTTTAATGCCCTGTTTGATCAGCCACATCACATGACCGTGGGCAAGTTTGGCCGGATAACATTCAGATTCACTCGGAATGGATTCGATTCCCATCTCATAAATCTTACGGGAGGATTCCGGTGAAAGTACGACTCTGAATCCAAGGTTCGTAAAGAACGTATACCAGAACGGATAATTTTCATAAATATTCAAAACTCTCGGGATACCGATGACGCCGCGGGATGCTTCATCCTCCGTTAAAGGCTCATAGTCAAAGGTTTGATGGAGTTTGTAGTCATACAGGTTTGGAACATGTTCTGCATTCGGCTCTTTTCCAATACCGCGCTCGCAGCGGTTTCCGGTAACATAACGGCTGCCGTTGGAAAATGAGTTGATCGTGAGCAGACAGTGGTTCGTACAGCCCTTACATCTTGTCATGGATGTCTTTACAGTGAGGGCAAAGATTTCATCAAAAGAGAGCATAGATGTCTGATATCCTTTTTCGTAGCGCTCTCTTGCAATCAGAGCGGAACCAAAAGCTCCCATAATACCGGCAATATCCGGACGAACCGCGTTACAGCCGGAAATACGCTCAAAACTCCGAAGAACCGCGTCGTTATAGAAAGTACCGCCCTGTACGACGATATGTTTTCCCAGATCTTCCGGGCTGGTCAGCTTGATAACCTTATATAAAGCATTTTTAATTACAGAGTAAGCAAGACCTGCGGAAATATCTCCAACGCTTGCGCCCTCTTTCTGTGCCTGTTTTACCTTTGAGTTCATAAATACGGTACAGCGGGATCCAAGGTCAATCGGATGTTTTGCAAACAGAGCGACTTTTGCAAATTCTTCTACAGAATGGTTCAGGGATTTTGCAAAAGTTTCGATGAAAGATCCGCATCCGGAGGAACATGCCTCGTTTAACATAACGTTGTCTACTACGCCATTGTTGATCTGGATGCACTTCATATCCTGACCGCCGATATCCAGAATACAGTCAACTTCAGGATCAAAGAAAGCGGCAGCATAATAATGAGCGATCGTTTCGACTTCGCCGTAATCTAAGTTAAGCGCAGCCTTGATCAGCTGTTCTCCATAACCGGTAGAACAGGAGCATACGATCTTTGCTGTGTCCGGCATCAGATTTTTGATCTCATGCAGAGATTCAATAACGGCATGAAGAGGATCACCGTTGTTATTGTTGTAATAGCTGTAAAGAAGTTCTCCGTCTTCTCCGGCAAGTGCGACTTTTGTCGTTGTGGAACCGGCGTCGATTCCCAGATAGCAGCTGCCTTTATATGTAGCCAGGTCACCACGTTTTACTATGTGGCGGTTGTGTTCTTTTAAGAAATCTTTATACTCTCTTTCGCTGGCAAACAAAGGTTCCAGACGATCCACTTCCTGCTGAAGTTCAATCTTCTTTTCAAACTGTTTTAAGAGATGTTCAAAGTCAGTTGTTACATCTTCTTTGGCGTTTAATGCAGCACCTACTGCCGCAAACAGATGAGAATGGGTTGGCGCGATAACCTCTTCATCTTTTAAGTTCAGTGTGCGGATAAAAGCGTTTTTAAGTTCCGGAAGGAAATGGAGAGGTCCTCCCAGGAATGCCACGTTTCCGCGAATCGGTTTTCCGCATGCCAGTCCGCTGATGGTCTGATTGACAACCGCCTGGAAAATGGAAGCTGCAAGATTTTCCCTGGTAGCTCCGTCATTGATCAGAGGCTGGATATCAGATTTTGCAAACACGCCGCAGCGGGCAGCAATCGGATATATTGTATCATAGTTTTTTGCATATTCATTCAATCCGGAAGCGTCAGTCTGAAGCAGTGATGCCATCTGATCGATGAAAGAACCGGTACCTCCGGCGCAAACACCGTTCATTCTCTGGTCAATGCCATTTGTGAAATAAATAATCTTAGCATCTTCTCCTCCAAGCTCAATGGCTACATCCGTCTGAGGAGCATAGTCCTGCAGAGCAGAAGACACGCAGACAACTTCCTGGCAAAATGGAATTTCCAGGTAGGAAGAGATTGACAGTCCGCCGGAACCGGTAACGGTAGGAGCAAACGTCATCTCTCCGATCTGGTCTTTGGCCTTTTTTAATAAGGAAGCCAAAGTTTCCTGAATCTTTGCAAAGTGTCTCTGATAATCAGAGAAAAGAATATTATGTTGTTCGTCGATCACAGCGACTTTGACTGTAGTCGAACCAATATCAATTCCTAAACGTTTCATGGATTGTAATACTTCCTTTCTAAAAACCATACAAAAAGAACACGACGGCGAATTATGTGAAATTCTGTCAGTGCTCCAGGTATCAATATATTATAATGGAAAAGAAAGCATTTGAAAATAGGCATATTTTAATTTTTTTTGGAAAGAATAAGGGCAACAAATTGTGAAATCTGCATAATCTAATAAAAAAGCAAGGGAAAAATTATGGCAAATCAGGAAAACTGCAGAGGCAGCATATATGTGGTAAAGGAGAAAGATACTCTGTATCGGATCGCGAAAATGTACGGGGTGCAGGTAAAAGATATCATGCGGCAGAACCCTTATGTGGATGTATATAATCTTCAGCCGGGAGATGAATTGTGCATTCCTGCATTTACGGCCGTGATTTCCGGAGCCTTTGTTCCTTATGTGGTAAAAAAAGGGGATACCGTCCTCGGTATAGCAAAATCTAACAAAACAACAGTGGAAAATTTAGCAAAATCTAACAAAAAAATCAGGGAATTAACCCTGCCGGTTGGTACAGTACTGTTAATTGACAAAGCAAAATGAGTTATTTATAATGAAATAAGACATACGCAGAAGGTTTTCTGAACAGGGAAGGAATCCTGTTTTCAAAACCTGTTTCTGCGCGAAGCAGAGTGGACATGCAGACGGAAGAAGGAAAGGAGCGCAAAGATGGTTAACTACTACCGTACAATGGATCATCAGATGAATGAGATCAGTGAAGCGATAGAAGGTTCCTGGATCTCGCTGATTCATCCAACGGCAGCAGAACTGGTGCAGGTTTCCAGAGATTATAAGATTGACCTGGATCATCTGAAAGCTCCTCTGGATGAAGAAGAAAGATCACGTATCGAAGTGGAAGATGATTATACTTTGATCATTGTGGATATTCCTGTAACGGAAGAGAGAAAAGAAAAAGAATATTTTTTAACGATTCCGTGCGGCATTATTCTGACCAATGAAGTGATCATTACTGTGTGTCTTATGGAGACGCCGGTGCTTACGGATTTCAGGGATGGAAGAGTCCGTAATTTCTGGACGTTTAAGAGGACAAGATTTATTCTGCAGATCTTGTACCGCAATGCTTCTTTATATCTGCAGTATCTGCGTTCTATTGACAAAAAGAGCGATGAGGTGGAAAAGCAGCTCCATATTTCCACAAAGAATCAGGAATTGATCGAACTGCTGGAACTGGAAAAGAGTTTGGTGTACTTTTCTACATCTCTTCGAGGAAATGAACTTGTACTGGAGAAGCTGTTAAAGATCGAGAAGATCAAACAGTATCCGGAGGATGAGGAACTGCTGGATGATGTTATCATCGAGAACAAGCAGGCAATTGAGATGGCGGATATTTACAGTAATATTCTGAGCGGAACGATGGATGCCTATGCGTCTGTTATTTCCAATAATCTGAATATCGTCATGAAAGTTTTGGCGGTGATTACGATCGTTATGTCAATTCCTACGATGATTGCCAGTTTCTGGGGAATGAATGTACCGGTTCCTCTGGCTGATTCTCCCCATGGTTTTGCGGTCCTTGTCATTGCCTCTTTGATCCTTACCGTAATCGGGGGTATCTTTTTAGGAAAGAAAAAAATGTTTTAAGAGAGGTTCAATATCAATATGTGGCTGAATAAGTTGGAAGAAAAATTTGGAAGATATGCGATTCCGAATCTGCCGATGATCATTGTCGCGATGTATGCGGTCGGATACGTTCTGCGGCTGATGATACCGGGAATCGGGTCTCTGCTGACGCTGAACCCCTTCCTGATTCTGCATGGTCAGGTGTGGAGGATCGTAACATTCCTGCTGATGGGGCCTGACAGCAGTCTGATTTTTATTATTTTTGTGCTGCTGTTTTACTATTCACTGGCGTCATCACTGGAGCAGGTTTGGGGAAGCTTTCGTTTTAATATGTATTATTTTATTGGAGTGTTCGGAACAATCCTTGGAGCGTTCCTTACATATGCGGTGTTGTATTTTGCCTATGGTGAGATCACAGCTGCCTCTGTGAGCATGGATACTTTTTATCTGAATATGACGCTGTTTCTGGCTTATGCCATGATGTTTCCGGATATGCGGGTATATTTTTATATGATTTTTCCGATCCGGGTTAAGTGGCTTGCGGTGCTGGATGGCATATATCTTGCCTATGTTTTTTTGACATCAGGCTTTACAGCTGCCGGAATTTCGGTTAAAGTATCTATAGTGGTTGCACTGCTGAATTTCCTGCTGTTCTTTTTTTCAATGAAGAGGATCCGAAGCAGAGGAGCGGCATTTGCAAGAAATACTGTGAATCGACGGAGGAAGAAGGAATTTAAGACAAAGACGGTACCGCGGAGCGGCCGGAAGAAGAACGGAGCCATGCACGAATGTGCAGTCTGTCACAGGACGGAGCTGGATGATCCGACCCTGGAATTCCGGTATTGTTCCAAGTGCGATGGGGATTACGAATATTGTCAGGATCATTTGTTTACCCATAAGCATGTGAAGAAGTGAGTTGTTAATTTTAATATATATGAGGTTAAAGGAGACTATTATGCTAACGAAGAAGACAAAAATTATTTGTACAATGGGACCTGCAACAGATGATGACGCTGTGTTAAAACAGCTGATGCAGGAAGGAATGGATATCGCTCGTCTGAACTTTTCTCATGGAGATCATGAGGAACAGCTGGGAAGAATCAAGAGAATTAAGAAATTCAGAGAGGAACTGAACCTTCCAATTGCTATTCTTCTGGATACAAAAGGACCTGAAATCCGTACCGGGCTGCTTGCAGGTGGAGAAGACGTAGAATTAAAAGAAGACCAGAAATTTACATTAACAACCAGAGATGTTGAAGGAACAGAGGAGATCGTAAGTGTTACATACGAAGAACTTCCTCAGGATGTTGAAGCAGGAAATACAATCCTGATCGATGACGGACTGATTGAGCTTCGTGTGGACGAGATCAAAGACGGAACTGATGTTGTCTGTACTGTAAAGAACGGAGGCATGCTTGGAAGCCGCAAAGGTGTCAATGTGCCAAACGTAAAAGTAAATCTTCCATCTATTACAGAAAAAGATAAAGCAGATATCGAGTTTGGTCTGGAAAACGGAATTGATTTTATCGCTGCTTCCTTTATCCGTAATGCGGATGCCGTAAAAGAAATCAAAGCAATCGTAGAAGCTCATGGAATGGATGTAGGCGTTATTTCTAAGATTGAGAATATTGAAGGTGTTGAAAACATCGATGCGATCATCGATGCATCTGACGGTGTTATGATCGCAAGGGGTGATCTTGGAGTAGAGATTCCGGCAGAAGAAGTGCCATTTTTACAGAAAGCGATCATTAAGAAATGTAACAATGCATTTAAGCCGGTCGTAACAGCTACACAGATGCTGGATTCCATGATCCGCAATCCTCGTCCGACCCGTGCGGAAGTTACAGACGTAGCCAATGCAATTTACGATGGAACAGATGCGATCATGTTATCTGGTGAGACAGCAAAAGGAAAACATCCGGTAGAAGCTGTACGCATGATGAATCAGATTGCGATCTCTACAGAGCTTCACTTAGATGCAAAAGTTAAAAACTTCCGTTCTGTTTATGTTCACAGAGGAATTTCCGCTGCTGTTGCTTATGCTGCAGTACAGACAGCAACCAATGTAAATGCAAAATGTATTCTTGCATCCAGCATGTCAGGATTCACAGCAAGAATCGTATCCAAGTTCAAACCGGATGCTCAGATCGTTGGTCTTTCTCCGGATCCGGCTGTTGTTCGTAAGATGCAGTTATACTGGGGTGTTCGTCCATTCTTATCTCACAAAGCAAATACAACACAGGAAATCCTGGACGAAGCAACAGAGATTGTATTAAAAGCAGGCGTTGCAGATAACAACGATGTTTTAGTCCTCACAGGAGGCGGAGTTGCAGATCGCCGCGGCGGAGTAACCAATATGCTGAAAGTTGTTAAAATTGGTGAATAATTGACATAAATATGTGTTAAAATGGGGATGTAGCAATACATCCTCATTTTGCTTTAATCATCGGGTGGGAGAAATGATAATTTCGAAAAATGCATACATATCAGAAATACTGCGCAGAAGAGAAAAGCAGATCATAAAAAGAATCCAAAGACAGAAAAGTATCCCGTTTTTATATTGTGTAACCCTGCCTTTGTGGAAATCTGCGTTTCTGGAGATTTATGAATATGATGAGCTGCTTTCTGATTTCTATCAGGGAGAGAACATTGTGGTCGTCGGTCTGGCAGCCGGAAGAGAAGATGCTCTGGTCATGACAAAACGGATTGTGCAGGATCTGGCTGGTGCAGATCAGATGAAGGAAGCCGTAGAATATTTTTGTGGAGAAGAATCATGACGATTGTTTTTTTGATTTTGAAAATTATAGGCATAATCATACTGATTCCGCTGGTTATCCTGGCGGTCCTTCTGATCTGTCCCATTGCTTATCGCCTGGAGGCAGAATTTGACGGAAAGCCTCATGTAAAAGCGAGGGTCCGCTGGGCATTTCCTCTGTTTGGAATGAAGGCGTCTTATGAAGAGAGCCTGGATGCGGCAGTGAGAATTTTCGGAATTCCGATTTATCGGACCGATCCGGGAAAATGGTCTTTGCTTGGCGGAGGGAAAAAAGATTCTGTTGTAGAAGAAGCGGTAAAAGAAGAAACGCAGAAGACAGACAGCTCCATAAACCCGAAAGAGAGGTTTCCGGACAGTCTTCCTGAACCGGAACATCAGCCGGGGGAGCCGGAAGGACCGGTAACGGATATTCTGGATCTTGCCTGGGATGAGGAGGAAACAGAGAAAACCGTGGAGGAAGCCGGGGTTCTCCAAAGGAAAGAAAAACCGCGAAAAAAAGTCTCTGAAAGATTCGTAGATTTCTTTCGAAAGTGTTATAATAAATGGAAAAATATTTTAAACAAGCTAAAGAGGCTGGCGAGAAAAGGAACGTCAATCCTGGATCTTCTGGAAGATGAACAGCTGAGAAGGGCTGCGGTCAGAATCAAGGGATATTTCCTGCGGGGCGCGGGGTATCTGATGCCCCAGAAACTGGAAGGCAGGATCGTATTCGGCCTGGAAGATCCGGCAGATACGGGGAAGGTTCTTGGCTGGATTGCCGCTGCCATGCCGCTGTATGGCGACCGTCTGGATGTGACGCCGGATTTTACCCGTAAGATCATAGAGGGAAAAGTGCTGGCGGCTGGACGGATCAGACGTTATAAGATATTAAAACTTGTATGGGATATTTACCGTGATAAGGATCTGATCCGGCAGAAAGACCGGGCTGTAAAGATAGTAGGAGGTTGACGTTATGGGAAAAGAAAAATTGAACGAAACAGTAAATTCTCTGTTTCAGGGGATGGAAGGATTTCTGACTTCCAAAACAGTAGTTGGAGAACCAATCTATATTAAAGATACGATCATACTGCCTTTGGTGGATGTTTCTTTTGGAATGGGAGCCGGCGCTTTTGAGGCGGAAAAAAAGAACCGCAGCGGAGGAGGAATCGGCGGCAAGCTGACACCAAGCGCAGTTCTTGTGATCCGGGACGGGCAGACGAAACTCGTCAATGTAAAGAATCAGGAAACAATCGTAAAGCTTCTTGATATGGTGCCGGATGTGATTGATAAATTTACAAAAAAAGAAGAAACTCTGGAAGATATTGTGGAAGATCTGGAAAATGAGAAAGAATAAAAGAGTCCGGCAGGACTCTTTTTGCTTTTTTGTGCATATGCTGTAGTAAGAGATAATTAGATCAGCGGCAGGTGAAAACATGAAAAGAGTTTGTGCGATTGCGGTTTGTTTTTTTGGAATAGGACTGGTAACCGGCCTGTTTATTAGTCATGATTTTACGCAGATCATTTTGTGTATTGTGTGTATGATCATGGGATACTGCCTCTTCTTTTACTGATGATGCCTGTTTCTGAAATAAAAAAAGAGCCGGATGACTATCCAACTCTTTGTGGTTTATATTAAACAAATCAAAGTGATTAGGCGCGTTCAACCTTACCAGATCTTAAGCAAGAAGTACAAACGTACATTTTCTTTGCTCCGCCGTTAACTTTCACCTTTACGGATTTAATATTTGATTTCCACATTTTGTTTGATCTTCTATGTGAGTGACTGACTGCATTTCCAAAATGAGCGCCTTTTCCGCAAATAGCACATTTTGCCATGTTAGCACCTCCTTCTTCAAATCTTCTCCCATGTTCATTCCGGGCTCGACAACTATTTCATTCTAACAGATAGTTTTCTAAAAATCAAGATAAAATTTGTTTTTATTTTTTGAGAAAAAGAGAGATACTTACAGGGAAACAAGTATGTCCTGACAGACGTTCAGGGCTGGACGCACCTTGTGGGATAAGGTATAATCATCTTATAATTCTTGGCTGGAGGTAATTATATGAAAGGTTCTATAAAGACGAAAAACGGAGAAATCACCATTGATAATCAGGTAATCGCAAAATATGCCGGAATCTGTGCTCTTGGATGCTTTGGGATTGTCGGAATGGCGATGGTGAACGTAAAAGACGGGATTGTAAAACTGCTGACAAGAGACAATATCCGGAAAGGTGTTTTTGTTTCAGTAAAAGAAAATAAGATTACTATAGAATTTCACATCATCGTATCTTATGGGGTTTCAATTTCAGCGGTTGTGAATAATCTAATGGAATCAGTGAAATACCGAGTGGAAGAATTCACAAGCCTGGAGGTTGAAGGGATTAATATATACGTGGAAAGCGTAAAAGATATAGGATAAAGATGGAGGCAGAAAACATGAAACAGGTAGATGCGTCTTTGCTGCAGAAGATGTTGATCGGCGGCGCCGAGCGCCTTGAAGCGCAGAAAGAATATATTAATGAGCTGAATGTTTTCCCGGTTCCGGATGGAGACACGGGGACGAATATGACGATGACGGCCATGGCGGCGGCCAAAGAAGTCGCCAGTGCGGAACTTTCCATCAAAGAAATTACCAGAGGACTGTCCAGCGGTTCTCTTCGCGGAGCCAGGGGGAATTCGGGAGTTATTTTATCACAGCTGTTCCGGGGATTTTATAAAGGAGTCAAAGAGGAAGAAACGCTGAGCACAAAGGCTGTGGCAGCGGGATTTAAATATGCTGCGGATACGGCATACAGGGCTGTGATGAAGCCGAAAGAAGGGACAATCCTTACAGTAGCCAGGGCGGCGGCAGACGCAGCGGTAAATGCGGCCCGTCAGGAAGAAGATTTCCAGGAATTTGCGAAGATCGTTTTAGAAGAAGCGGAAAAGGTGCTTGAACGGACGCCGGAGATGCTGCCGGTCTTAAAAGAAGCCGGAGTTGTAGATTCCGGAGGTCAGGGGCTGGTTGAGTTTCTTCGGGGTGCAGTGGAAGTGATGTCTGGGAAAAACATACAGATGGACGGAATGAAAAAAGCGCCTCAGAAAGCAGCTTCTGCTCAGAGAAAAGACGGCCGTAAAGAAGAGATTCGATTTGGCTATTGTACCGAATTTATCGTGATGCTTGAAGAAACCTGGAGTGATGAAAAGGAGCAGGATTTTAAATCTTATCTTTCAGGAATCGGTGACTGCGTTGTTGTCGTAGGGGATGAAGATATTGTAAAGGTTCATGTTCATACCAATCATCCGGGAAAAGCGATTGAGAAAGGTCTGACTTATGGAGAGCTGACCAGCATGAAGATTGATAACATGAGGGAAGAACATCAGGAACGGCTGCATCTGACCCGGGAAACATCCGGGACAAAAGAAATGGCCGGGAAGAAGAAGGAATCAAGAAAGCCTTATGGATTTATTGCGGTTTCCATTGGTGACGGACTGAATCAGATTTTCAGGGATCTGGGAGTCGATTGCCTGATCGAAGGCGGACAGACGATGAATCCGAGTACGGAAGATCTGCTGGAGGCAGTGGATCAGGTCAGCGCGGATACGATTTTCATTCTTCCGAACAATAAGAATATTATTCTGGCTGCAAATCAGGCAAAGTCTCTTGTGGAAGATAAGCAAATTATCATTATTCCTACGAAGACAGTTCCACAGGGAATTTCTGCGTTTATTGGGTTTGAACCGGAGCAGGATGTGGAGACAAATGTGGAAAACATGACGGAGATGATGGAGAATGTCAGAACCGGTGAGGTGACTTATGCGGTAAGAAATACATCGGTCGGAGGAAAAGAGATCAAAGTCAATGATATTATGGGGATTGATGATGATGGAATCAAAGAAGTTGGTCAGGATATTAAAAAAGTCGCGCTGGATCTTCTGAATGATATGACAGATGAAGACAGTGAACTGATCAGTGTTTATTATGGACAAGATGTAACGAAAGAAGACGCAGAGCAGATGGCAGAGAAGATAGAAGAGAAGTATCCGGACTGTGATGTACAGCTGGAATATGGAGGACAGCCGGTCTACTATTTCCTGATGTCCGTAGAGTAAAAACAGCCGGCATTTATGAGGAAGGGAAAGGCGGATTTTGGCAGATCCGTTTTGCCGCTTCCTCTTTTTAACAGACAGGGAGAACTTCTGATACGCAAAAAGAGTCTGCCTGTGACAGATGGGAGCAGAGTAAAATGGATGGAATGACGAATTTAATCGAGCTAAAAGGAATTGGGGAGAAAACTGCGGCGGCATTTGCCAGAATGGGGGTACGGAATGTAGACAGCCTGATCAGTATGTATCCAAGATATTATCTGACATATGATGATCCGGTTTCCGTCGGTGATCTGGAAATCGGACAGAGGGCTTCTGTTTTGCTGAGGATTGATTCTGAGGTCCATATCAGATATGCCAAAAGGATGAAAATCGTAACCTGTCTTGGAAAAGATGGAACAGGCATCGTGAGTCTTACATGGTTTAATATGCCATATTTGAAAAAACAGCTGCACCGGGGGCGGGACTATGTTTTTACCGGAACGCCGGTTTTTAAAAATGGACGGCTCTGCATGGAACATCCGGAGATTTCAGAGCCGGAGGATTACAAAGAGAAACAGGAAACGCTGCAGCCGGTATATCCTCTGACGACGGGACTGACCAACAAACAGGTCTCTAAGGCAGTGGCACAGGCCAAAGATTATATTCTGAAAATCCCGGAATATCTCCCGGAACAGATCATGGAAAAATATCGTCCTATGGATTACGGGCAGGCTCTCTGGAACATTCATTTTCCAGAGTCGAAAAACACTCTGATCCAGGCGAAAAAAAGACTGATTTTTGATGAATTTTTTGTTTTTATTTCGGCTATGCATATGCTGTCAGATGACAGGGAAGAAAAAAGCAGTTATCCGATTTCAGACTGCCCGCAGGCAGAGAAACTGATCCGGTCGCTTCCATATGAACTGACCGGGGCACAGAAGCGGGCGCTGGCAGAGATGAAACATGATCTGTCTTCCGGAAAGATTATGAATCGTCTGGTACAGGGAGATGTAGGATCCGGCAAGACGATCCTGGCGGTGATCCTGCTTTTGATGTGTGCAGAGGCAGGCTATCAGGGCGTTTTAATGGCGCCGACGGAAGTGCTGGCCAATCAGCATTATGAGACATTTCAGGAACTGCTGTCACCTTACGGCGTACGGATTGTCCTGCTGACAGGATCGACAAAAGCCAGGGAAAAGCGGGAAATTTATGAGAAAATGAAAAGTCATCAGGCAGATATCATCATAGGAACCCATGCCCTGATCCAGGAAAAAGCAGAATATGACCAGCTGGCTCTGGTGATCACAGATGAACAGCATCGTTTCGGAGTACGTCAGAGAGAGAGTCTGTCATTGAAAGGGGACAAGCCTCATGTGCTGGTAATGAGTGCGACACCGATTCCGAGAACGCTTGCGATTATCCTGTATGGAGATCTGGATGTATCTTTGATTGATGAAGTGCCGGCAAACCGGCTCCCGATAAAAAACTGTGTCGTTAATACCAGTTACCGGCCAACGGCGTATCGTTTTATTGAGAAGCAGGTAAGAGAGGGCCGTCAGGCGTATGTAATATGCCCGATGGTGGAAGAAAGTGAGGCCATGGAAGGAGAAAATGTCATTCAGTATGCGGCTATGCTGCGAAATCATCTGCCGCCATCCATCCGGGTGGAGTGTCTTCACGGACGGATGAAAGCGAAAGAAAAACAGCAGATCATGGATGATTTTGCTGATGGGAAGATTCAGGTTCTGGTGTCTACAACGGTAGTGGAAGTAGGAGTCAATGTTCCAAATGCAACGGTGATGATGGTGGAAAACGCAGAAAGGTTCGGACTTGCACAGCTGCATCAGCTGAGAGGCCGGGTCGGCAGAGGAGAGCATCAGTCTTACTGTATTTTCATGACAGGATCAAAGAAAAAGGAGACGATGAAACGTCTGGAAGTCCTGAATCGGTCCAACGATGGATTTTATATTGCCAATGAAGATCTGAAACTGAGAGGACCGGGAGATTTCTTTGGCGTGCGCCAGAGTGGAATGATGGATTTTATTCTGGCGGATGTTTATAATGATGCGGATATTATGAAACAGGCAGCGGATGCTGTGAAGGAACTGGAAGAAGAAGGGTTTGATTTTTCAGCAATTAAAAACAGCAGATTGGAAAAACAGATCAGCCTGGCACACAATTTGTAAGGAGGAATGAGTATGGTTCGTTATTATTTTAGGTTTACCGGAAGAGTACAGGGCGTTGGTTTTCGGTTTTTTGTCAGCATGAATGCAGAAAAATGCAGGCTGACAGGATATGTCAGAAATCTGCCGGACGGCTCTGTGGAGGCGGAAGTTCAGGGGACTGCGTCTGCGGTTGAAAAGTTTTTAGACATGACTCAGAATGACGCATACCATTTTATCCGGATCGATCATATTGAACGCAGCGAACGGCCTCTGAAAGAAGGAGAAAAGAAGTTCAGGGTAGCGTATTAAATGAAAAACGGCTGATTTGAAAAAAATGTCAGCCAATGTAAAAACTCCTAGTGTATCTTTTGATGGTTGGAGCATACTATCATCGTAACAACAAACCACAAAAGAAATGGAGGACATTCAACATGGAAGAACGAACTTCAGCAAGAAGCAAAGGAACAAACAGAGTCGAGGTGCCGGAGGCAAGAGGCGCTTTAGACAGATTTAAGTTTGAAGTTGCAAATGAAATCGGGGTAGACTTAAAAGAAGGATACAACGGACATCTGACAACAGCTCAGGCTGGTTCTGTCGGAGGCGAAATGGTTCGTAAAATGATCCGCAGACAGGAAGAGGAAATGTCCCGATAGAAAACAAAAGATAATCAAAGCACAGAATTGGTGCCTGAAAAAGCAAAAAGGCGGATTTTGAAAATCTGCCGGCATGAGGAGAAGCAGCGAAAAGAAAGTTTCGCTGCTTCTTCTCTATCTGGTTGACAAATTTTTAATATATAATAAAATAAAGAGAAGTAAAAGATAAGGATGTTTTATGTAATGAGAGTGATAGCAGGAAGCGCCAAGAGCTTAAAATTAAAGACGATCGAGGGGAATGATACCAGACCTACCCAGGACCGGATCAAAGAAACCCTGTTTAATATGATTCAGTATGATGTAGCAGGATGTTCTTTTCTGGATCTCTTTGGAGGAAGTGGAGGGATTGGCATTGAAGCTTTAAGCCGCGGAGCGGGGGAAGCATGTTTTGTTGAAAAATCCAGGCGGGCTGTACGCTGTATCCGGGAGAATCTTGCGCATACGCATCTGACAGAACGGGCGCAGGTTATGGAGATGGAAGTTTCAGAAGCGCTTCGCCGTCTGGAACAGCAGGGAAAAGAATTTGATTACATATTTATGGATCCGCCGTATAAGAAGGGATTTGAAGAGGCGGTATTGAGACAGCTGGACCAGCTGTCTGTATGCGGGGAGGATACGATGGTGATTGTGGAGTCTTCACTGGATACGGAGATTTCTGATTCATGGTTCCAGAACCTTCATGTTATTCGGGTGAAGGAATATAAGACCAATAAGCATACATTTTTGAAAAAATCTTAGGAGGATAAAACAATGAGCATTGCCGTATATCCGGGGAGTTTTGATCCGGTGACTTATGGGCATTTAGACATTATTGAGAGATCAGCGAAAGTGTTTGACAAGCTGATTGTCGCGGTTTTGGTGAACAGCGAGAAGAAGCCGCTGTTTACGACGGAAGAAAAGATAAAGATGATACAGGAAGGGATAAAACATCTGGACAATGTAGAGGTCGCTTCTTTTTCCGGGCTGCTGGTGGATTTTGCAAGGCAGAGGAATGCGAATGTTTCTGTCAGGGGACTGCGGGCAGTTACAGATTTTGAATATGAAATTCAGATTGCCCAGACAAATCGTCAGCTGAATAAAAATCTGGATACGATGTTTTTTACGACCAGCATGGAATATTCTTATGTAAGTTCTACGATCGTAAAAGAAATCGCGTCCTATGGGGGAGATGTATCGACGATGGTGACTCCTTTTGTAGAGAAGTGTCTGAGAGATAAATTTGCACGACAGGAGGCATAAGATGAGTGAAAAGTATTTGCATGAAATGATCGATGATATAGAGGTTTTGATTGATGAGGCGAAACCGGCGAGATTCAATCCCGGGAAGATCGTGATTGATAAAGATGTCCTTGTAACAGTGATCGAAGAACTGCGCAAGCAGATCCCCGGAGAAATTGAGCGGAGCCATAAGATCATGAGGAACAAAGAAACGATTCTGGAAGAAGCGAGAAGACAGGCTCAGGAAATGATCAATCAGGCGGCAGAGGAAGCGGGAACCCTGATCGATGAGAACGAGATTGTGGAAATGGCTAAGATGAGAGCGGATGAGATTGAAGGAAATGCCAGCAGCCATGCACAGGAAGTAATCCGCAGCGCCAATGAAGAGGCGGATCAGATACGGATTGGCGCTCTTCAGTATACAAAAGAAATCATGGAAGATGTCCAGGGATATGTTACAAGTGTGATCGAGGCGCAGCAGAGTGTTTTTGGACAGCTGATGGACACATTGAATTCTGATCTGGATTCTATATCCGCAAATGCCAGAGAGATTGAGGAACAGCTTACCGGAGCTTCTCAGCCAAAAGCACGGACCGTGGAAGATTTCATATCAAAAGAGGAGTAATGCCAGGAATCCGCTCAGGCAGGAAAAGACGGCTTTTGTACATAGGTACCGGGATATGGACATCCGGCTTTCTCTGGAGACGGCAGCTGTCTGTGCGGCGCTGCAGAGCCCTCCAAAGGAGCTGACAGCACATAAAGCGGCAGCTTTTTGGGACAGTGTCAGCGGCAGAGACCCGAAATGAGTAATTCCTGTGGTAATTTCCAGGCATCCGATCAGCAGATCAACCGGCGGGAAAGAAGGAAGCGACAGCAGCAGGTTTGCGCCGATGGAAAAAATCATGATATAGATTCCGATCGTAAAGATGGAACGGAGACTGTCAAACAGGATTTCATCCAGAGATTTTTGCGGGAAACGGGCCGGCTGGCCGGGATGTTCACAGAAGAATCCTTCCCGGTGCAGGCAGATGGCGTGATAGAGGAAATAAACGGCGCCCGGTGCGTACAGACAAAGAAAGAACAACGGAGCAGGGACTTTGTCGTTCAGAATCAGATGCAGGGTATATCCTATGGTGAACATGGGACTTACCTGATTGCATACAGCAAGAAGGCACTGGCCTTCTTTTTTTGTACAGGAACCGGAAAGAATAAGATCATTGATGATCTTAGCTCCAAGGGGATATCCGCAGAAAAGCCCCAGGATCATAGTATAGGCAAGATCCCGGTTCAGCGCCGGGAATTTCCGGTAAATCGGATAAAAAAGCCATGACAGGAGATGGAGAGTCTGGTATTTATTCATCAGACCGGTGAGCACAAGAAAAGGCAGGAGCGCAGGAACGATAGTTCCGGACCAGAGCAGCAGGCCTTCTTTTGCTCCTTCCATGCAGGTTCCGGGGAAAAAGAACAGCAGGCAGGCAAAAAAAAGAAGAATCAGCTGAAATTGTATTTTTTTCATAAAAGACCTCCCGGCAGATTTTTGTATTAGTTTATGTGCCGGGAGGGAAAACTAGACGATAATTTGCCGATCTTTCCAGTTTTGATGAAATTTTTCTCCGAGAATCGTATGATAAATAAGATTTGCCCTTCGTTCGACTGAAAGAAGCGGGAGAAGATCGGGAGGCATAGTGTCTTTTAATGGACGGCAGTGCCGGATCATGGGGATGGAAGCGTGTTCCTGCATGGCGGCAATGACGCAGGAGGCGCTTTTTTTAAATCCCAGGATCTGATAATAAAGCCGGTAATTATGCCGGGACAGATAATCAGCATGTTCTTTGGTCATTCCAAGGAGAATGTGCATCAGGCTGCGGCTGATCCGGCTCCAGGTAATGTTTTTCCCTTTGCAGCGGGAAACAATGTCGGTAAAGCTGCAGGAAAACCCGGCTGCTTTTCGGATGGAAGCCTGAAGATCGGAAGAAACATCCCAATAGTCTGTGAGTTCCGGCTGTGACAGAATCCTGTACTTCAGGAGAAGCGAAAAATCATCGCTGCAGACTGGAAAATCTTTTTGAAAATGTTCCTGCATCAGCGGAAAGACTGTGCGGGGGACGGCAGACGCAATATCTGAAAGCGTTCCGTGTGTTTCGATGGAAGCCCGGACAGCGCTTGCGGAGGCAATGGAGCCTTTGGCAGGAAGCGCAGATTCGTGATGCCGGCTTTCCTGACGTGTGACGCAGAAAGGCTGGATCGAGCTGCCGCTTTCCCGAAGAGCACGCAGATACTCCAGACCCAGAAGATTGTTGGGTTCTTCTGCCACAGCGATCCAGTCAGGATTGGGGGCAAGGCGGTGAAGAGCAAGAGCTCTTGCTTTCGGGTAGGAGTGACCAAGTTTTACGTAATCAGAAGCAAGATCTTCCAGATCCTGGTGTCTCCGGGTAAGAAAATCAGAAATCTCTTCCAGAAGACGGATGCTGCCGCATTCACTTCCGAATGAAAGAAAATCAACAATGCCCAGCTGATTTAAAAGAGCAACGCTTCCTGCGGCAAAATGCGGAGCGGAACTGCAGGCGGACCACAGAGGAAGTTCTATGACCAGATCGGCTCCGTTTAGAAGCGCCATTTTTGTGCGCAGCTGTTTTTCCATGATGGCAGGAGTCCCTCTCTGCACATAATTTCCGCTCATCAGAGCGATGACATAGTCGGCTCCCGTCTTTTCTTTTGTTTCGCGGATATGGTATGCGTGTCCGTTATGAAATGGATTGTATTCGCAGATGATAGCAGCTGTTTTCATATAAATTCCTTTCTGTTTTTTGTTAAAATCATTATAAACGAGATGGGGGAAAAAGTAAAACTGCACAAAAAATGAAAAATAAATGGCAAGCATCTTGTCAGGAGATACAAAAGAATGTAGAATAAATATAGTTTTACGGCATGATAGAACCAGAATTTTCGTCCTGGTTCTGGTTTGTGTACGGTGAAAAATACAAATACCTCGGTTGTATACAAACAAATGATGTTGTATAATTTAAATGGATTAAATTCATCTTTGCAGAAAGTTGAAAGGAGCAACGCAAATGAGTGTTATTGATGAGATTAAGAACAAGGCAAAAGCGAACAAAAAAACAGTCGTACTGCCTGAGACAACGGACATGAGAACATTGACAGCAGCGGCAGAAGTGCTTGCGGACGGAATCGCAGATGTGATCCTGGTCGGAAAAGAAGAGGAGATCAAAGAGCGTGCCGGAGATCTGGATATTTCCGCCGCTTCTTTTGTGGATCCGGATCATTGTGAGAGACTGAATACATATATCGAGTCTCTGTGCGAGGCAAGAAAGAGCAAAGGACTTCTTCCGGAAGACGCAAAAGAGATCCTGCTGTCCAACCCATTGTTCTTCGGAGCAACGATGGTGCGCGTGGGAGATGCTGACGGAATGGTTGCAGGAGCGATCAATTCATCTGCCAATGTTTTAAGAGCGGCTCTTCAGGTTGTAAAAACAGCGCCGAATACAGAGATTGTCTCAGCGTTTATGCTGATGGATACACCGGTTCGGGATATGGGAGCCAACGGATGTTTTGTGTTTGCTGACTGCGGATTAAACCAGAATCCAAATCCGGAACAGCTGGCAGCTATCGCCGCAAGTTCCGCAAAAACATTTGAGCAGCTGATCGGAGAAACTCCAAAAGTGGCAATGCTGTCTCATTCTACATGCGGAAGCGCAAAACATGACGATGTAACAAAAGTTGTAGAAGCCACAGCCATTGCAAAAGAAAAATATCCTCAGTATCTGATCTGTGGAGAACTTCAGCTGGATGCTGCGATCGTGCCGGAAGTAGCCGCAGCCAAAGCGCCGAGAGAAAGCCAGGTGGCAGGACATGCGAATGTGCTTGTATTCCCGGATCTGGATGCCGGAAATATCGGTTACAAACTGGTACAGAGACTGGGCGGAGCTCAGGCTTACGGACCGATCACACAGGGAATCGCAAAGCCGGTCAACGACTTATCCAGAGGATGTGTCGCTTCTGATATTGTCGGAGCGGTAGCGATCACATGTGTACAGGCAGCAGCGTTAGAAGCAGAAAAATAAAAAGGATTAAGGAGAATAAATTTCATGAAAGTTTTGGTTATCAATTGTGGAAGCTCATCATTAAAATATCAGCTGATCGATTCTGAAACAGAAGAAGTATTGGCAAAAGGATTATGTGAAAGAATTGGAATTGACGGAGCTTTGACTCATCAGCCGGCAGGAAAAGATAAGATCAAGTCTGAGCCGGCAATGCCGGATCATAAGACGGCGATCGGCATTGTGCTTGAGCAGCTGACAGACAAAGAAAACGGAGTGCTGGAAAGTCTGGATGAGATCGGCGCGGTAGGACATCGTATTGTGCACGGCGGAGAGAAATTTACGAAATCATGCATCATTACGGATGAAGTGATAAAAGAGGTAGAAGAGTGCAGTGTGTTTGCTCCGCTTCATAACCCGGCAGGACTGATCGGAGTACGTGCATGTCAGGAATTGATGCCGAATCTTCCAATGGTTGCTGTTTTTGATACGGCATTTCATCAGACAATGCCGGAAAAAGCATATTTATATGGAATTCCTAGAAAATATTATGACGAAGACGGAATCCGCCGTTATGGATTCCATGGAACTTCTCATCAATTTGTTTCCACAGAAGCTGCAAAGATGTTAGGAAAAGAGATAGAAGATCTGAAGATTATTGTCTGCCATCTGGGAAATGGTGCAAGTGTAACTGCGGTGCAGGGAGGAAAATCTGTCGATACTTCCATGGGTCTTACACCGCTTGAGGGGCTGATCATGGGAACAAGATCCGGAGACCTGGATCCTGCGATCATTGAGTTTATTGCAAACAAAGAGAATAAGACAGCTTCAGAAGTTGTAAATATTCTGAATAAAGAATCCGGTGTTTATGGATTATCCGGCGTATCTTCTGATTTCAGAGATATCAAAGCAGCTAAAGCTGAAGGAAACAAGGCTGCCGGAGCAGCGCTGGATGCGTTTGTTTACCGCGTTGTAAAATATATCGGAGCATATGCCGCAGCGATGAATGGAGTGGACGCGATCGCGTTTACCGCAGGAGTTGGAGAAAATGATGATGCCACAAGAGCGCAGATCTGCAGTTATCTGGGATATCTTGGAGCGAAGATCGATCCGGAAAAGAACAATGTCCATGGAGAAGAAGCGGTTATTTCATCTGATGATTCCAAAGTGACCCTTCTCTGCATCCCAACCAATGAAGAGCTGATGATCGCAAGAGATACAGTGGCATTGGTGAAATAAAGAGCAAAAAGAAAAGTCAAGAAAAATTTCTTGACAAACAATAAGGGCATTCGTATAATAGTATAGTATGATTTTTAGGAGATAGTATGAAGGTTCAGTTATCAAAAGCAATTTCAGTAAAGAATTATACGGAAACAGTGGAGTGTCATATTGACATGGAGAAGATCCGCCTGAAAGGTGCGGCCTATCCTGTTCTTGAGAAACATTCGTTTCCTGTGATACTGAAAAATGAGGGGAGAGAATCCGTATCTGTCAGATTTGAGACGAAAGTGGTTCTTGGAATCCCGTGCAGCAGGTGTCTTGATGAAGTGCCTTACGAGATTATTCTGAAGTACGAAGGAGAGAGTGATTTTCTCCATCCGTCCAAAGAAGATGATCTGGCAGCCTGTATAGAGGAGAAAGAACTGGATCTGGACATGCTGGTCTTCGATGAAATTGTTCCGCAGCTGCCTTCCAGAGTGCTGTGCAGAGAGGACTGCAAAGGACTTTGTCCGGTGTGCGGGACGAATCTGAATGAAAAAGAGTGTGGCTGCGATCGTACGGTGGCAGACCCGCGTATGGCAGCAATTCAGGATATTTTTAAGAATTTTAAGGAGGTGTAAACCGATGTCAATTTGTCCAAAGAATAAATCATCCAAAGGAAGAAGAAACAGACGTAGAGCTAACTGGAAGATGACAGCTCCAACGCTTGTAAAATGCAGCAAATGTGGTGCTCTTATGATGCCTCACAGAGTATGTAAATCCTGTGGATCTTACAATAAAAAAGAAATTGTTTCAGCACACGCTGAATAGAACGGGTACGTCAGGGCGCACCTGATGAATGACAGGCGTCATGCGTTTAGACTTTTACAAAAGGTTTAGGCGTGTGGCGCTTTTAACTTATTGGAAAGGAGTTTTTTATGGGAAAAATGATAAAAGTTGCTCTGGATGCAATGGGCGGGGACAATGCTCCGGGAGAAATCGTAAAAGGAGCTGTAGACGCAGTTAATGAAAGAAAAGATATTAAAGTATTTCTTGTCGGAAAAGCGGAAAAAGTTCACGAAGAACTCAAAAAATATCAGTTCAATGAGCAGCAGATTGAAGTGATAAATGCAGAAGAAGAGATTTCTTGTGACGAATCACCGGTAGAAGCGATTCGTAAGAAGAAAGATTCTTCCATGGTGGTTGCAATGAAGATGGTGAAGGACAAGACCGCAGATGCATTTGTTTCTGCAGGAAGTTCCGGAGCGATCCTTGTAGGCGGACAGTTTGTCGTCGGGCGGATCAGAGGAATCAAGAGAGCGCCTTTAGGAGCAATTATGCCGACCACAAAGGGAGTGATGCTTCTGATTGATGCAGGCGCCAATATGGATGCAAGACCGGAACAGCTTCTTCAGTTTGCGCAGATGGGTTCCATATATATGGAGCATGTAGTAGGAATTTCATCTCCAAGGGTTGCGCTGGTTAATGTAGGACTGGAAGAAGCGAAAGGAAATCAGCTGATCAAAGAAACAGCGCCTCTGCTGAAAGAGTGCGAAGGGCTGAATTATACGGGAAGTATTGAAGCGAGGGAAATCCCGGATGGAGGCGCTGATGTAGTGCTGTGCGATGCTTTTGTTGGAAACGTAATTCTGAAATTATCAGAAGGATTATCCAAAGTTCTGGTAAAGGAAATCAAAAGCGGAATCATGAGCACGCTCAGAAGCAAGATTGGAGGGGCTCTGGCTCTCCCTGCCCTTAAGAAAACACTAAAACGATTTGATGCGTCTGAATACGGAGGAGCCCCTCTTCTGGGCTTAAATGGTCTGGTTGTGAAAGTACATGGATCTGCCACGTCAAAAGAGATGAAAAACGCAGTCATTCAGTGTGTCACATTTACAGAACAGCAGATCAATGAAAAGATAAAAGAAGAAATTTTAAAAGGAAAAGAGCGGCAGAATGAGAAGAAAAAAGATTGATAAATTTCAGGAAGAAATCGGGATTTCTTTTAAAAATCCCGATCTGCTCAGCCATGCGCTGATTCACAGTTCTTACGCCAATGAGAGAAAAATGGCGAAGGAAAGAAATAACGAACGTCTGGAGTTTCTGGGCGATGCGGTGCTTGAACTGGTAACCAGCACTTATCTTTATCAGACATATGAAAAAGAGCCGGAAGGAAAGTTGACAAAACTGAGGGCAAGCCTTGTGTGTGAACCGACCCTCGCCATGTGCGCCAGGGATATATCACTTGGAAGCTATCTTCTTTTGAGCAAAGGAGAAGATATGACTGGAGGAAGAGAGCGGGATTCGATCCTTTCAGATGCATTTGAAGCAGTGATTGGCGCTATATATCTTGACCAGGGTCTGGAAGCCGCCAGACAGTTTATAGAAGTCCATCTTCTGAAAGATGTGGAGAACAAGGTGCTGTTTTTTGACGCTAAGACTTATCTTCAGGAAATCATCCAGGGAGAAGGGGGAGAACCGCTGTCTTATGTTCTTGTAAAAGAAGAAGGCCCGGATCACCAGAAAGAATTTACGGTGGAGGCCAGACTGGGTGATAAGGTGATTGGAAGAGGAACTGGAAGAAGCAAAAAGTCAGCCCAGCAGCATGCGGCGTATGAAGCGCTGAAACAATATAAAAAGTAGAGGGTGGACAATGTACTTAAAAAGTATTGAAGTCAATGGCTTTAAATCATTTGCCCACAAGATGGTTTTTAAGTTTGAACACGGAATTACTGGAATTGTAGGGCCTAACGGAAGTGGGAAGAGTAATGTCGCCGATGCGGTCCGGTGGGTCCTGGGGGAACAAAGTGCAAAACAGCTGCGTGGTTCCAAAATGGAAGATGTGATCTTTTCAGGGACGGAACTTCGAAAGCCTATGGGATCGGCATATGTGGCGATCACAATGGATAATGGAGATGGCAGTCTTCCGATTCCTTTTGAAGAAGTAACAGTGGCAAGAAGAGTTTATCGTTCCGGTGAAAGTGAATATCTCATGAATGGAAGTCCCTGCAGACGAAAAGATATCGTAGAATTATTTTTTGATACCGGTGTGGGAAAAGAAGGATATTCTATTATAGGACAGGGGCAGATCGATCAGATTTTAAGTGGAAAACCGGAAGAACGAAGAGAATTGTTCGATGAAGCTGCCGGAATTGTAAAATACAAGAAAAATAAAATAGAAACTCAGAAATCCCTGGAAGCTGAGAGGGAAAATTTAATTCGCGTAAATGACATTTTATCCGAACTGGAACGACAGATCGGACCGCTGGAAAAGCAGTCTGAAAAGGCGAGAAAATACCTGCTTCTCAGGGATAAACTGAAAGAGAAAGACAGTCTTTTATTCCTGATGGAAAATAGAAGGCTGTCAGACGAATTAAAGTCTCTGGAAACTAAAATTGAGATTGCAGAAAATGACTTAAAAGATGCTAACGAAAGAATTGAAAAAGCAAAAAAGCGTTACGAACAGGAAGATGCAGAACTGAATCAGCTGAAGGATGAAATTTCCCGTCTGACAGAAGAAATTTCTGATGAAAAAGTTCAGAAACAGCGCAGGGAGGGAGAGATTAAAGTCCTGGAGGAGCAGATTCATACGGAGAAGATCAGGGAAGATCATTTCCGGTCCAATCAGGAGCGGCTGACCGGTGAAATTGATGAAAAACGCCGGGAACTGAATCAGCTTCAGGAAGAAACCGCTGAAATCCGCAGACGTTTTGAAGAAGCGCAGGCGGAACGGATAGAAAAGGAAAGCAAACTGGCATTTTATCAGAAAGAAATGCAGGATCTGTCAGAAGAACTTGCTGCGCTGGAGCAGCGGATGCAGAGTTTCAGTGACCGGCAGATGGAAATGGCAGGAAAACTGGAACGGTTTCAGACGGTGGAAGAGCAGCTTCAGGTCCGGATCCAGAGTCTGGAAGAACAGAAAAAACAGCTGGAGAAAGAAGCCGGGCAGAATGAAGCAGAGAGAATCAAAATCCAGGACGAAATTAAGAAATTTTCAGAACAGAAAATAGAACTGGAAAAACAGCTGAAAAAGCAAAAGGAAATCCAGGCGCAGGCAGAAAACAGAAGAGAAGATGCAGTTCATGCCATCTCAGTGCAAAAAGAAAAATATCATCGGGCTCAGTCCAATTACGAGACTTTGAGAAATATGGCAGAACGCTATGATGGATATGGTTTCGGGATCAAGAAAATCATGGAGCAGAAAAGCCGGATTCCAGGCATTATCGGCGTCGTTTCTGATATTATTAAAGTAGAGCAGAAATATGAGGCGGCGATTGAAACTGCTCTTGGGGGCAGCATACAGAATATTGTGACAGATACCCAGCAGACGGCTAAAGACCTGATCGGATTCCTGAGGAGGAACAGGTTTGGAAGGGTTACTTTCCTTCCGCTGAATGCGGTGAAAGGGAGAAGCTTTTCGCGGCCGGAAGCCCTGAAGGAAAAAGGGGTTGTGGGGATTGCCAGTCAGCTGGCTTCTTACGATGAGCGTTACCGCGATCTGTTTGCATCGCTTCTCGGACAGGTTCTTGTAGTCGAAACGATGGATGCCGGGATTGCCATTGCCAATAAATATCATCATTCTCTGAGGATCGTAACAATGGAAGGGGATTCTCTGAACCGGGGCGGATCCATGTCAGGAGGCGCCTTCAAAAATAAAGGAAATCTTCTTGGGAGAAACAGAGAAGTAAAGGAACTGGAGAACAGGCTGAACCGGCTTGCAGCGGAACTGAAGAAGGCAGAAGATGCAAAAGAAGGATATGATTCTGAAATTGACAGTATCCGAAAAGAATGCGCCAAGATACAGCAAAAGATCCAGGAAATTTCCATGGAGCAGCATGCCGGAGAAATTTCGTTGTCTGCTGCCGCGGCGAAAAAACAGGATTATGAGAAGCAGAAACAAAATCTCACGGAGCAGATTGAAACACTGAGACATGAGAAAAATATGGCCAAAGATGATGCCAGTGATCTGCTGACTCAGAAGTCAGATCTTGAGATTTCCAGTCAGGAAGATGAAGAAAATATCCGGAAGATCAGCAGAAAGCTGGAAGAGACAAAAGAGACGGCAGAAAACCAGGCCAGATCCATTGGGGAAATGCACCTGAAGACCAATCAGTTAAAACAGCAGATGGAGTTTGCTCAGAGCAATTATGACAGGGTAGGGTTCGAGCTTGAAAAACTGGAGGCAGATCAGGAAAAGAATCAAAAAGAGTTTCAAAGTGTAAAAGAAACTGCGGGGAATTTCTGGAAAAAAATAGAACATCTGAAAAATGAAATCGCAGAAGAAATCCGGGAAATCCGGAAAAAAGAAGAAACACTGATCCGTCAAAAAGAACAGGAGAAGTTAAAATCAGAATCCTATCGTGATATTCTCAGGGAACGGGAAGAGCTGGTAGAACGAGCCGGCGCTATGGACAAGGAGCGCTATCGTCTGACAAGCGCCAGAGAAAAGCAAAAGGAAAAACAGAAGGAACTGCTGGACTATATGTGGGATACCTATGAAGTCACCTATCATCAGCTGAAGGAAACTATGACGGAAGAACCAAAAGAAAGTCTTTCCAGGATCAAAGAGGACATTGTGGCGGTAAAAGGTGAGATCCGGGCGCTGGGACCGGTGAATGTCAATGCAGTGGAAGAATACAAAGAAGTAGCTGAGCGGTACGAGTTTCTGCTGGCACAGAAAGAAGATGTGGTGAAAGCGGAAAAACATCTGAACGGACTGATGAAAGAACTGGAAGAATCCATGAGAAAACAGTTTGATGAAAAGTTTAAAGATATTCAGAGAATGTTCCAGAGGGTGTTTGTTGAATTGTTTGGCGGAGGAACTGCAAAACTGGAATTAACGGATGAGGATATTCTGGAATCCGGCATCCGGATCACTGCGCAGCCGCCTGGGAAAAAACTGCAGAATATGATGCAGCTTTCAGGAGGAGAAAAAGCGCTTACGGCAATTGCCCTTTTGTTTGCGATCCAGAATCTGAAGCCGTCTCCGTTCTGCCTGCTGGATGAGATTGAAGCGGCTCTGGACGATTCGAATGTGAAGCGCTTTGCCCAGTATCTTCATAAGCTGTCAAGAGAAACGCAGTTTATTGTAATTACCCACAGAAGAGGAACAATGATGGCTGCGGATGTTCTGTATGGAATTACCATGCAGGAAAAAGGAGTTTCAACACAGGTATCAGTCAATCTGATCGAAAATGATCTGGATGAATAGATGAATGTTTAAAAGCAATAGGAGGAATATATGAGCGAAAAAAGAGGTTTTTTTGGAAAACTTGCCCGGGGACTGTCTAAGACAAGGGACAGTATAGCTGCAGGATTTGATTCAATTTTCAGCGGATTCTCCGGACTGGATGATGATTTTTATGAAGAGCTGGAAGAGATTCTGATCATGAGTGATATGGGAATCGATACGACCATGAATATCATTGAAAATCTGAAAAAGAAAGTAAAAGAAGAAAAAATAAAAGACCCGGAAGCCTGCCGTCAGCTTTTGATTGATTCCATCAAAGAACAGATGAGGCTGGATTCCGATGCTTATGAATATCAGAACAGAAAGAGTGTCGTTCTTGTAATCGGAGTCAACGGCGTTGGAAAAACGACATCCGTAGGAAAGCTGGCAGCGATTTTAAAAGGACAGGGAAAGAAGGTCCTTCTGGCCGCTGCCGATACGTTCCGGGCCGGCGCCATTGAACAGCTGAAAGAATGGGCCAACCGGGCCGGAGTTGACATTATCAGCCAGTCAGAGGGGGCAGATCCGGCCGCGGTTGTTTATGACGCGGTAGCCGCAGCCAAAGCGAGGGATGTGGATATTCTTCTCTGTGATACGGCGGGAAGGCTTCATAACAAAAAAAATCTGATGAATGAGCTGAGCAAGATCAACCGTATCATTCAGAAAGAGTACAGCGAAGCGTATTTGGAAACCCTGATCGTTCTGGATGGAACGACAGGACAGAATGCCCTGGCGCAGGCAAAGCAGTTTAAGGAAGCTACAGATATTTCCGGAATCATTCTGACGAAACTGGACGGAACTGCCAAAGGAGGAATTGCCATTGCGATTCAGTCAGAACTTGGAATTCCGGTGAAATATATCGGAATCGGAGAACAGATTGATGATCTTCAGGAATTTGATTCCGATATGTTTGTAAACGCACTGTTTGAAAGAGGAGATGAATAGATGCTGACATTAAGAGATTTTGAAAACGCATATGAAAAAGTACAGGAAATCGTACTGCCGACAAAACTGATCAAGAGTGATTATTTTTCTGATCAGACGGGAAACCAGATATATTTAAAACCAGAGAACATGCAGCTGACAGGAGCTTATAAGATCCGGGGCGCCTATTACAAAATCAGCACGCTGACAGAAGAAGAAAAGAAAAAGGGACTGATCACGGCCTCTGCCGGAAATCACGCCCAGGGAGTGGCGCTGGCTGCAGCGCGCCAGGGGGTAAAAGCGGTTATCGTAATGCCGACGACAACCCCTCTTTTGAAGGTAAACCGAACCAAAGATCTGGGAGCGGAAGTAATCCTTTACGGAGATGTTTATGATGAAGCCTGTGAGCATGCTCTTGCACTGGCGGCGGAAAAAGGATATACATTTGTGCATCCTTTTGATGATCCGACGGTGGCAACCGGTCAGGGTACGATCATGATGGATATTTTTAAGGAACTGCCGACAGTAGATTATGTCCTGGTTCCGATTGGAGGAGGAGGGCTTGCCACAGGAGTGTCCACTCTTGCAAAACTTTTAAATCCAAAGATCAAAGTTGTAGGAGTAGAACCTGCAGGCGCAGCATGTATGAAAGCTTCTCTGAAAGCCGGAAAAGTAGTGTCCTGCGGCCATGTAAGCACGATCGCAGACGGCACTGCGGTTCAGACGCCTGGAAAACTGATCTTCCCTTATATTCAGGAAAATGTGGACAGGATCATTACGGTAGAAGATGAAGAACTGATTCCATGTTTTCTTGATCTGCTGGAGAATCATAAAATGCTGGCAGAAAATTCAGGACTGCTTACGATTGCGGCTCTGAAACACTTAAATACAAAAAACAAAAAAGTAGTTTCCATCATCAGCGGGGGAAATATGGATGTGATCACGATTGCCTCCCTGGTACAGCATGGACTGATCATGAGAGACCGTATTTTTACTCTGTCTGTTTTTCTGCCGGATAAGCCGGGAGAACTGACAAAAGTTTCTCAGGTGATTGCACAGGCCCAGGGAAATATCATAAAACTGGAGCATAATCAGTTTGTCAGCATAAACCGAAACAGCGCGGTAGAACTTACGATTACGATGGAAGCGTTTGGTACGGAACACAAAGAAAAAATTATCAAAGCACTGGAAAATGCCGGATATGCTCCAGAACTCAGAGATTCCAAAAGTGTTTTTTAAACAAGTTTGTTTCGTATAAAATGGTGAGTAAGAAAGATATTTATTTTACTCAATTTATTGAATTATTGTTAAAAATTTGGTATAGTAATGATGTGAAAACGATAGGTAAAAATTCAGTGTCTTGTAAGCGGACAACATGTCACGTTCTTTGCTATACATCGTGTGATATTTGATATAACCAAGAAGCGTAAATGAGCCATTTTACAAGAGCAGACAGTAAAAGGCCGTTTACGCTTTTTGCGTTGTAGACCTGCAGAGGAATAAAGATATCATAAGACGGGGTCTGAACCATTCGAAATCCTGCTTTTTGCAAGGATGGCGGGAATTGGTTTTCAGTATTGACATCAGTGAAGTGAAATGATGACAAACAAGAGTGAGAAGGAGGAACTTGTAATTATGAATGAAGCTATCAATCGTGATGACTTGTATTTGTTTCAGACTGGAAAAGCACGAAAAGCCTATTTAACCTTTGGATGCCATTACCAGAAAGAAACAAAAACTCACCGGTTTACCGTTTGGGCACCGAGCGCAAAGTTTGTGAGCGTGGTTGGCGATTTCAATTATTGGAATCCATTGGCTCATCCGATGAAAGGTGACAAAGACGGAATTTATACAATCGAGATAGCAGGATTGAAGAAGGGGGACCTGTACAAATACTATATCGAAGGATACGATGGAGTATGCCGCTATAAGAGCGATCCGTTTGCATTTTATTCTGAGTGCAGACCGGCGACTGCTTCAAAAATCTGGGATTTTGATGATTTCAAATGGTCAGATAAACGTTTTATTAACCAGAGAAAGAAAAAACAGGCTCTGGATCAGCCGATGTCTATTTATGAGATGCATCTTGGAACCTGGAGAATGCCGGAAAATGAAGAACGGGAATTCTACAATTACCGGGAGATTGCGGATATGCTGATTCCATATCTGCAGAAGATGGGATACACCCATGTGGAGATGATGCCGATCACGGAATATCCGTATGATCTTTCATGGGGATATCAGGTTACCGGATATTATGCGGTCACAGCAAGATATGGAACTCCGGAAGATTTCAACTATATGGTGAACGAGCTTCACAAAGCCGGAATCGGAGTGATCTTAGACTGGGTGCCGGCACATTTTCCGAGAGATGAACATGGCCTGGCTATGTTTGACGGAACACACATTTATGATCATGAGGATCCGAGAAAAGGAAGTCAGCCGGACTGGGGAACACTGCTCTTTAATTATGGAAAACCGGAGGTGCAGAGCTTCCTGATTTCCAGCGCGATGTTCTTTGCGGATATTTATCACATTGACGGAATCCGGATCGATGCGGTCAGTGCAATGCTGTATCTTGATTTTGGAAAACAGGAAGGTGAATATGTTCCGAATGAAGACGGAACCAACATCAATTATGAGTCTATTGATTTCCTGCAGAATCTGAACACAGCGCTCCGCTCAACATATGAAGGATTCCTTACGATCGCGGAAGAATCAACTGCGTTCCCGAAAGTGACAAGCGATATTGATGATCCGGACGGACTGGGATTTGTTTACAAATGGAATATGGGTTACATGCATGATACTTTGTACTACATGGAACTGGATCCTCTGTTCAGAAAAGATAATCACGGAGCGATTGTATTCTCCATGGATTATGCCTACAGCGAGAATTATATCCTGCCGTATTCTCATGACGAGGTTGTACACGGCAAAGGTTCTATGATCAATAAGATGTATGGATCTTATGAAGAAAAATTTGCCGGACTCCGGGCGCTTTATGGATTTACATATGCGCATCCGGGCAAGAAACTTCTCTTTATGGGCGGTGAATTCGCGCAGTTTGTGGAATGGAGAGACAAACAGCAGCTTGACTGGTTCCTGATCGATGATTTCGAAATGCATCATTCTTTCCATGAGTACGTTGCGAAACTGAATGATCTGTATAAGAATGAGCCTGCGCTCTATGAACTGGATATGAGTCCGGAAGGATTTGAATGGTGCCTGCAGAGAGACGCGGATCACAGTGTTGTAGCGTTCATCCGTAAGGGAAGAAAGAAGAGAGGCAAAAAACAGGAGCAGATTCTTTGTGTATGCAACTTTACTCCGATGGAATGGGATAACTACGAGATCCCGATGCCGGCAAAAGCCAAACTTACAAAGATCCTGGACAGCAGCGAACTTGATTTCGGCGGCGATGGAGATGTAAGTGAAGATAAGGCAAGAACAAAGAGAGTCAGAGCTGTAGGAGAAGATGGAAAAGGATACTATCACAATGCGGCCCATATTTCTTTAAAAGCACTGAGTGTTGTCTATTACAAAGTAGAAGAGATTGAAGAGAAACCTAGAAAGACAGCGAAGAGAAAGACAACGGCAAAGAAGACGACAGCGAAAAAAACAGAAGAGAAAAAGACAGCGGCGGCTGTTAAGAAAGAAACTGAGGCAAAGACAACAGCAGCGGCGAAGAAGACAGAAGAGAAAAAGACAGCAGCGGCAGAGAAAGCCGATAAAAAACCTGTACAGGCAAAGAAGAAAACATCAGAGCCTGTAAAGGAAACGAAGAAAGCGGTTCAGCCTGCCCAGGCGAAAGAGACAGTGAAAAAGACAGAAGATAAGAAACCGGCAAAGAACACTGCCCCGGAGAAAGACACGAAAGATAAAGAGCCGGTGAAAGTCGAAAGCAAAGTAAAAGAAGCTAAAAAACCTGCAGCAGCCGTTAAGAAGGAAACGGAAAAGAAAGCGGCAGCAGATACGACTGCGTTAAAACAGGAAAAAACAGCAGCAAAAGCTACAATAAAAAAGCAACCAGAAAACAGCACAAAAGAGGAAAAGGAGAAAGGGGAAAAAAAAGAAACGACCACACAAAAAAATAAAAAATAAGAAAATAATTTGATCCGAATAAAGGAGGAGGAAGAGTTATGATTAACAAGAAAGAAATTGTTGCGATGCTGCTAGCTGGAGGGCAGGGAAGCAGATTGTTCGCATTGACTCAGAAGAAGGCAAAACCTGCAGTGGCCTATGGCGGAAAGTACAGGATTATCGATTTCCCGCTTTCCAACTGCGCAAATTCCGGTATTGACACGGTAGGGGTTTTGACACAGTATGAGCCTTTAGAGTTAAACTCTTATATTGGAACTGGAGGATCATGGGATTTAGATAGTTTGAATGGCGGCGCCTATGTACTGCCTCCTTATGTACGTGGGGATTCCGGTGACTGGTACAGCGGAACAGCGGATGCCATTTATCGCAACATTAATTTTGTAGATAATTTCGATCCTGAATATATTATCGTATTGTCTGGTGACCAGATCTGCTGCATGGACTATGACAAAATGCTGGATTACCATAAAGAGAAAGAAGCAGACTGCACCATCTCTGTATTGAATGTGTCATATGAAGAGGCAAAACGTTTCGGAATCATGAATACAGATGATGACAACCGAATCTATGAATTTGAAGAAAAACCGGCAGAGCCAAAGAGCACAAAGGCCTCCATGGGTATCTATATCTTTAACTGGAAGCTGATTCGTCAGTACCTGATTGATGATGCCAATGATCCGGAATCAGAGCATGATTTTGGAAAGAATATTATTCCGCGCATGCTGGAAGAAGGAAAGAAGATGTACGCTTACTCTTTCGAAGGATACTGGAGAGATGTAGGAACCATCGACAGCTTATGGGAAGCAAACATGGAACTGCTGGATGAGAATCCTCAGCTTGACCTGAACGATGAGAAGATGAAGATCTACACAAGAAACTATGCACTTCCGCCGCACTTTGTCGCAGAAGGAGCCACAGTAAAGAACTGTGTCCTTGCTGACGGATGTTATATCGAAGGTGATGTGGAGAACTGTGTCATTCATTCAGGCGTAAAAGTCGGAAAAGGAAGCGTTGTGAAAAACAGCGTGATCATGAAAGACAGCATCATTCGCAGCAATTGTACGATCGATAAAGCGCTGATTGATGAAGAAGTTGTGATCGAACAGGGATGTACGGTCGGTGAAGGCAACAGTGTAACGGTAATCGGATGCCACAGTGTAGCTTTGGAAAATGCGGTTGTTGAAGACGGTGCAATGATCTACCCAGACACCATCTTACATTAGGGAGGATTGAAATATGGATAATCAGATGTTAGGCATTATTAATGCAGGAGAAGAAAATAGAAGATTACAGGACCTGGTTCGCAAAAGAAGTTTATCTGCGGTGCCGGTAGGAGGACGTTATCGTACGATCGATTTCCTGATGAGCAATATGGTAAACGCAGGTGTTAAGAATATAGGTATCCTGACAAGAAGAAATTATGATTCCTTACTGAAACATGTAGGATCTGGAAAAGACTGGGGTCTTAACAGAAAACGCGGAGGTTTGTATATTTTCCCTCCGTATATTTCCGGAACATCTCCATCAGGAGAATACGCAAGCGTTATGGACGGATTAAGAGGAACGGCAGATTTCCTGAGAAACGCGAAAGAACAGTATGTACTTTTAGGACGTTCTTATGTTGTATTTAACGCAGACTTTAATGATATGCTGGATAAACATATCAAATCCGGCGCAGACATTTCTCTGATGTATTTTGACAACACCAATGATACGACAAATGTGGATCAGGATGGTGTATATATGGTGACAGATGACACCGGACGCGTAACAGATATGTGCTATGCAGAGTCAAAACACAGATCCAATAAGAAGAGCATGGATGTGTACATTATGAAGACGAGCCTTCTGCTTGATTTTATTCAGGAAGCAACATCTCACAACAAGAAGCATTTCTTCTTTGACGTTCTTGTTCCTAACTTTAACCGCCTTCATATTCAGGGATATGAGTTTAAAGGATATGTAGGATGCATCACATCCATGGAAGCATATTATAATACAAACATGGATATGATTAAGAAAGAAGTATATGATGAGCTGTTCATGGGCAAGAGAAAGATCTATACAAGAACGGCAGACGGTGCTCCTGCAAAATACGGACCGGATGCTGAGATCAGCAACAGCCTTGTCTGCAGCGGCTGTGAGATTGACGGAAAGGTTGAAAATTCTATTATCTTCCGTGGATCTAAGATCGCGGAAGGCGCAACGATCAAGAATTCTATCGTTATGGCAGAAGGATTTGTTGCGAAAGGCGCAGATATCGATCATACGATCCTGGACCGCCATGTAAAGGTTTATTCTAATGCGCATCTGGCTGGATCCGCAAATCATCCGGTATTTATTCCGAAAGGAGCTAGTGTTAATGAATAGAGATAATAAGCTGAATGTACTGCTGGTGGCAGCAGAATGCGCCCCGTTTGTAAAACTTGGGGGTCTGGCTGATGTTATGGGCACACTTCCGAAAGAACTGAATAAGATTGGAGCAGATGCCAGAGTGATGATGCCTTTCCACAGTCAGATGAAGTGGAAATATGCGACACAGACAAGACATTTGGCTGACTTCTATATTGCGTTTAACGGCGGGCAGGCCTATGTAGGTGTGGAAGAACTGGTTTACAATGATGTGACCTATTATCTTATTGATAATGAAAGTGAATTTGGAGACGCGGTTTACCGCGGAGGCGTTGCAGAAGGTGAGCAGTATGCTTACTTCTGCCGCGCAGTGATTGAATCTCTTGGCCGCATCGGATTCATTCCGGATATTATCCACTGCAATGACTGGCAGACGGGTCTGATTCCGATTCTTTTAAGAACTCAGTATGGACACTGGGAAGTCGGACGTGCCAAAACAATCTTTACGATTCATAATATGATGTATCAGGGTGAGTATGCCTTCGAACAGTTCCAGAAATGGGTTGGAATTGATTCAAGATATGATACTCCGGAATTTATGCATAACTATGAGTGCGCAAGCTTTATGAAAGCAGCCCTGGTTTTTGCTGACCGGTTAAGTACAGTCAGCCCTACCTATGCAAACGAGATCCGGGATCCGGCGTTCGCATACCGTCAGGAAGGTATTTTAAATGCCAGAGCAGGAGATACCTGGGGAATCTTAAATGGAATGAACACAGAGGAATTCGATCCGGAAACAGATCCGCTGATTCCATATCATTTCAATAAAGATGATCTGTCCGGCAAGAAGAAGGATAAGGCTGAGCTGATACAGAGACTTGGATTGTCCATTACACCGGGAGTTCCGATCATCGGAATGGTAACCAGACTGACAGAGCAGAAAGGTCTTGATCTCGTAAAATATATGCTGGATGAGATCATCTGCACAGAAGATGTTGCTTTTGTGATTCTTGGTACCGGAGACCGGGAATATGAAGACTTTTTCCGTTTTATGGAAGGAAAATATAAAGGCAGAGTATGTTCTTATATTGCATATGACAATGCGGTTGCGCATCTGATCTATGCAGGAAGCGACTTATTCTTAATGCCTTCAAAATTTGAGCCGTGTGGAATCTCCCAGATGATCGCGCTGCGTTACGGTACACTGCCGATCGTGCGTGAGACAGGAGGATTAAGAGACACGGTACAGAGTTACAACGAGTTTGAAGATACTGGAAATGGTTTCTCTTTTGCAAATTACAATGCACATGAGATGCTCAATACAATCCGCTATGCTTTAAGAACTCTGCACAGTCCAAAGAGAAAGCACGGACTGATTGTCAGAGCAATGGAATCTGACAATAGTTTTGCAAACTCTGCGAAAAAATATATGGAAATGTATCAAAGCATTCTATAGCTGAAATTTGAAAGGAGAACAGAGGATGAAAGCAGTTAGTAGCAATAAGGTGAAAGACATCATTACGAAGATTGAAAATAAACTGATTAATACCTTAGGTACTACTTTAGAAGATGCTACCAATGACGATATTTATAAGGCAGCTGCCGGATGCATCAGAGATGATATCATGGCAAAATGGGCAGACAGCCGAAAGAAAGTGGAAGATACCGGAGCTAAAAAGTTATATTATATGTCCGCGGAATTCCTGATGGGACGCGCTTTTTCCAATAACCTGATCAATGCAGGACTGTATGATGATTACAGACAGGCATTTGAGCGTATGGGAATTGATTTTGACGTGATCACGGACGAAGAACAGGATGCAGGTCTTGGAAACGGTGGTCTTGGAAGACTTGCCGCATGTTTCCTGGATTCTCTGGCTACACTGGATCTCCCTGTCATGGGATGCGGTATCCGTTATGAGTTCGGCCTCTTTAAACAGAAGATTATTGATGGAACTCAGATTGAGGTGGAAGATGACTGGCTTCGGGACGGCAACGTATGGGAAGTGGAACGTCCGGAGTTAAGTGTAGAAGTCCATTTCAATGGTTATATTGAAGAGCACTGGACAGATGAAGGATTAAAGATCGAACATAAAGACTACAATACAGTCGTTGCGGTTCCTTATGATGTCCCTGTAATCGGATATAAGAGCCATACACCGGCAACCTTAAGGCTGTGGAGCGCAAGAAGCAAACAGCGCTTTGACTTCCATTCCTTCAATGAAGGAATTTATGAGAAGGCAATGGCTGATCAGGCTTTTGCAGAGGTTATCTCCAAGGTGCTTTATCCGGCAGATGACCATATGCAGGGCAAGATGCTGCGTTTGAAACAGTTCTATTTCCTTACATCCGCTACGATGCAGCTGGCTGTAAAGAATCATAAAGAAAGAAGAGGAGATCTCCATACGCTTCCGGATTATGCGGTGGTACAGATCAACGATACGCATCCGACACTGGCCATCCCTGAGTTGATGAGAATCCTGATGGATGAAGAAGGATTCGGATGGGATGAAGCTTATGATATCGTAAGCAAGATCTTTAATTATACGAACCATACGATCATGTCAGAAGCGCTGGAATGCTGGGATGAGAATATGTTCAAGCTTCTTCTTCCTCGTATTTACCAGATCATTTGTGTTCTGAATGAAAAATACTGCAATAAACTTCGCACTTATTATGGAAATGACGAAGGAAAGATTGCTTATATGTCTATTATCGGAAATAATCAGATCCGTATGGCAAACCTGTGTATCGCAGTCTGCCGCAGAGTCAATGGAGTATCACAGCTGCATGGAGATATTTTGAAAGAGCAGTTATTCCATGATTCTTATAATCTGTATCCGCAGAAATATCTGGCAATCACAAATGGTATTACCCACAGAAGATGGTTCGCGCTTGCGAATCCGGAACTCTGCAAACTTGTACAGAGCCATGTAAAAGGGGATATCCTGAAAGATTACACATTGTTTGAGAAGATTCTGCCATTGAAGGATGATAAGGCATTCTGCAAGAAATATGATCAGATCAAACAGGACAATAAAGTTCGTTTTGCGAAATACATTGAAAAGAAACAGGGAATTAAGGTTAATCCGAATTCTATCTTTGATGTACAGTGCAAGAGACTGCATGAGTATAAACGTCAGCTGCTGAAATGTCTGCATATCATTTATGTATATCAGCAGTTAAAGAAAAACCCGGATTATGTTACAACACCGATCACATTTATCTTTGGAGCAAAAGCAGCACCAGGATATGCAAGAGCAAAGGATATCATCCGTCTGATCAATTCCATTGGGGATATGGTAAACGGCGATCCTGATGTAAAAGATAAAATACAGGTTGTATTTGTAGAGAACTACTCTGTATCTGTTGCGGAAATGCTGATCCCGGCTGCTGATATCAGCGAACAGCTGTCTACGGCAGGACTGGAAGCTTCCGGAACAGGAAACATGAAATTTATGATGAATGGTGCGCTGACACTGGGAACCATGGATGGAGCAAACGTAGAGATCCATGATCTGGTTGGACCGGAAAATATCTTTATCTTCGGTGCTACAGTGGATGAAATCAATAACATGAAGCGTTATCATACTTACAATCCGGGAACCGTATTTGAAGAAAATCCGAATATCAGGGATATCTGCAACTGCCTGATTGATGGTGAACTTCCAAGGGTTGGAAAGAGAAAATATTCCGATCTTTATCAGTCTCTGCTGTTTGGTGAGTATGGACAGCCAGACCAGTATTTTGTATTATATGATCTTCCATCCTATATTGAGGAATACGAGAAGGTATATGACAAATATGTAAACCACCACGATGAATGGGTGAAGATGGCTGTAGTGAACACAGCAAAATCCGGATTCTTCTGTTCTGACAGAACAATCAAAGAATACAATGAAAAGATCTGGAATTTAAAACCTGTAAAATAAGAAAAGTTAGAGATGAGACTATGATTCACAATGCTTCGATAGAAAAATACAGAACTCCCATCGGTGCAGTTAAAAAAGGCGAAGAGATTACACTTCGCCTTTTTGGCATGCCGGAGAAAACTACGGGTGCCGATATCATCACATATAGTGAAGATTTTCACCGGGAGCACAAGATGAAAATGAAAGGCGATGTCTGTGAAAGGACATTTCTTTTACCGGAAAGAGCTGGCGTTGTCTGGTACTATTTTAAAATTTGGGAAGGCGACCATTATTACTATTATGGCGCAAGACCAGGGCGAAGCCAGGGTGAGGGAATCGCGGTAGGCGAGAATCCTTACAGCTTTCAGATTACTGTTTATGAAAAAGATTTTGATACACCGCGGTGGATGTCCAGGGGAATCATGTATCAGATTTTTCCGGACCGGTTTTGTAAAGGAAATCCAAAAAATCTGGAACGCGGTGAAAAATACCATCGCAGGATGGGAAGGGATGTTTACATCCATGAAGACTGGGAGGAACGGCCGCTGTTTGGACCTTTGCCAGGAAAGCAGTTCTATGATCCATGCGATTATTTTGGAGGAGATTTAGAAGGAATCATTTCCAGGCTGGATGATCTGAAACGGCTGGGCGTTACCTGCATTTATCTGAACCCGATTGGGGAAGCGGCGTCAAACCACCGCTACAATACATCTGATTATAAAAAAGTGGATCCGTTTCTCGGAACCAATGTAGATTTTAAACGTCTCTGCAAAATAGCAAGGGAAAAACGAATTCATATTATTCTGGACGGAGTCTATTCCCATACAGGGGATGACAGCGTTTATTTTAACAAAAAAGGAAATTATCCTGAAAAGGGCGCCTGGCAGGGACCCCAGTCCCAGTATTATGACTGGTACCATTTTGATGAGGAAGGAAATTATGACAGCTGGTGGGGATTTGAATCTCTTCCGGAAGTCGATGAAATGAATAAAAAATTTATAGATTATATTATTACAGGCAAGGATTCTGTAATCAAACACTGGCTTTCTCTGGGAGCTTCCGGTTTCCGGCTGGATGTGGCGGATGAACTTCCGGACGAATTTATTTTTACTCTTCGGAAAACCTTAAAGAGTCTGTTTAAAAATTATGCTCTGATCGGGGAAGTATGGGAAGATGCTACAACAAAAGAAAGCTATGGTGTTAAGAGAAAGTATGCGCTGGGAGGCGGACTGGACAGTACGATGAACTATCCGTTCAAAGTTAATACAGCAAGTTATCTTTTAGGGGATAAGAATGCCTACGGAATGCAGGAATTTCTGCTGGAACAGCAGTGCAACTATCCGAAGCCGCTGTATTATGCTGTTATGAATCTTTTATCCTCTCATGATATTGCAAGGATCAGAACGACCCTGGCGACCGGCATGAATGAGACAATGCCTTTCCGGGAAGCGCAGATCGATTATGTTATTACGAGCAAAATGGACCGGAAGGGAGCATGTCTTGCCCGTCTTGCCATGGCCATTCAGTTTTTTATTCCGGGAATGCCGTCCATTTATTATGGAGACGAATATGGCATGCACGGATTTATGGATCCGTTTAACCGGGGAACCTTCTATGAAAATGATAAAAAGACATATCATGATCTGAAGATCATGACAGATTTAAGAAGCAGGGAACGAGCCCTGCAGACAGGATACGCCATGTATTTTGCGGTAAATGAGAATGTGCTGGCGATAGTCCGTTTTATCGCGGGAGGGCATGATGCGTTTGGGGAAAAAGGAGAAAACAAAGCATTTCTTATGCTGGTCAATCCTTCCTCCAAAGAAGAAAGAGCGGCGTTTGATCTGAGAACAAAGAGGGAAGGAGTGCCGTATCAGGCGCACAACGCGTTGATCCAGTACCTGTCTGATCCGGTGGTTCATGAAAAGATAGGACCGTACGATTATAAAATACTGGAATTAGTATAGAACAGAAAGATAAGGAGATTGATGATGGAAAAACATGTGAAAGGAACAGGAAAGCATTATGACTATCTGCTTGTGGGAGGAGGACTCTTTAATGGGATCATTGCCCACGAAGCAGGAAAACAAGGCAAAAGCTGCCTTGTGGTAGAAAAAAGAAGTGTACTGGGTGGAAATATCCACTGCAGGGAAGTTGAGGGAATCATGGTCCATGAATACGGGGCTCATATTTTCCACACGAGCAATCGGGAAGTCTGGGATTATGTTTCCGGTCTGGTGGAGTTCAACCATTATATTAATTCTCCAGTTGCCAATTATCATGGTGAAATCTATAATCTCCCGTTTAATATGAATACATTCAGTAAAATGTGGGGAATCCGCACACCGCAGGAAGCCAGAGAGATCATTGAAAGCCAGAGAAAAGTCGTCTCAGGGGAGCCGAAAAACCTGGAAGAACAGGCAATCAGCCAGGTAGGAACCGATGTTTATGAAAAACTGGTCAAAGGCTATACCATGAAACAGTGGGGAAGAGAGTGCAAAGATCTTCCGGCTTCTATCATAAAAAGACTTCCGGTTCGTTATATTTATGATAACAATTATTTTAATGATCCATACCAGGGAATCCCAAAAGGCGGATACAATGGACTGATTGAAAAACTGTATGATGGCTGCGACGTTATCCTGGATACGGATTACCTTGAGGAAAAAGAAGAACTGTCAGGAATGGCAGATCAGGTTATCTATACGGGAACGATAGATTCGTATTTCGACTACTGTTATGGAAAACTGGAATATCGAACCCTGCGGTTCGAACATGAACTGCTGAACGAATCCAACCATCAGGGAGTGGCAGTCATGAACTACACAGACGGAGAAACTCCTTACACGAGAAAAATCGAGCATAAACATTTCGATTTTGGAACTCAGGAAAAAACAGTCGTATCCAAAGAGTATCCGGCTGAATGGACTGACGGTATGGAACCGTATTACCCGGTAAACGATGAGAAAAACAGCGCTTTATATGCCAGATATCAGGAACTGGGAGAAAAAGAAGAAAAAGTATTCTTTGGCGGCCGCCTTGGAGAATACAAATATTATGATATGGACAAAGTAATCGAATCCGCATTAAAATTCTGGAGAGAAAAACTTCAGGACAAAGAAAAACAGGATTGATGAAAGAAAGCCCCTGCAGGTCAAAAGACACCTCATGATCTGCAGGGGTTTTAGCGGAAAGATAAAACTTGATGTAAAAATCTTTTCTATGTATAATGGAACGCAAAGCGGCTTGTCCGCTTTGCGTTCACGAAGAAGAAGCGGAGCGGATTCTGAGTTTCCGCTGTATTGAAGAGCGGCTTGTCCGCTTTGCGTTCACGAAGAAGAAGCGGAGCGGATTCTGAGTTTTTGCTGTATTGAAGAGCGGCTTGTCCGCTTTGCGTTCACGAAGAAGAAGCGAAGCGGATTCTGAGTTTTTGCTGTATTGAAAAGCGGCTTGTCCGCTTTGCGTTCATGAAGAGAGAGGATTACATTTTAGGAGATAGATCAATGGAAAGAACAAGAACAGAATCAGAGAAGCAGTATGAATATATGGAGCAGATGAAACAATGGGTGGAAAAACAATCTCAGAAACTGGGACGGCCGCTCACATGTCACTGTACAACATTTGGATGCCAGATGAATGAAAAAGATTCAGAGAAGCTTCTCGGAATCCTGGAGACTATGGGATATCAGGAAATCGATTCAGAAGAAGCGGATTTCCTTTTGTTTAATACCTGTACGGTCCGGGAAAACGCCAATACAAAGCTGTATGGCCATCTGGGACAGGTAAAAAAAATGAAAGAGCGCAATCCTCATATGATGATCGGATTGTGCGGATGTATGATGCAGGAGCCTCATGTCATTGAAAAAATCAAAGAAAGTTATCCATTTGTGGATATCATTTTCGGAACTCATAATATTTTCAAACTGGCAGAGCTTTTGAAAAACAGGGTGGATTCCGGCAGTATGATCGTGGATATCTGGAAAGATACGGATCAGATTGTGGAAGATCTGCCAAGTGACCGGAAATTTTCCTTCAAATGTGGTGTAAACATCATGTATGGATGCAATAATTTCTGCAGTTACTGTATCGTGCCTTATGTCAGAGGAAGAGAACGAAGCCGGAAACCGGAAGATATCCTCAAAGAAATCCGGCAGGTGGTATCGGAAGGAGTTAAGGAGGTTATGCTCCTTGGGCAGAATGTCAATTCTTATGGGAAAACACTGGAAAATCCAATGACATTTGCACAGTTATTAAAAGAAGTGGAAAAGATCGACGGATTGGAGCGCATTCGTTTCATGACGCCGCATCCAAAGGATTTATCAGATGAACTGATTGAAGTGATGGCGGAATCTGATAAGATCTGCAGTCATATGCATCTTCCGATGCAGTCCGGAAGCACCAGACTGTTAAAAAAGATGAACCGGCACTATACAAAGGAACAGTATCTGGAGCTGGCGCAGAAGATCAAGGACAGAATACCAGGGGTATCTTTTACTACCGATATTATCGTAGGATTCCCGGGAGAAACAGAGGAAGACTTTGAAGATACATTGGATGTGGTAAAAAAAGTCGGCTTTGACAGCGCTTTTACCTATGTATATTCCAAGCGGACCGGGACTCCGGCTGCGGCAATGGAAGATCAGGTGCCGCCGGAAGTTGTAAAAGAAAGATTTCCAAGACTGCTGGCCCTTTTAAAAGAGACAGCAGCGGAAAACTGCAGGAAAAAGCTTGGAGCAGTGGAACGGGTATTGATCGAAGAAGTAAATACCCATGAGGAAGGTATGGTAACCGGTCGTCTGGAAAACAATCTTCTGGTTCATTTTAAGGGAAACAGAGATCAGATTGGAACCATGGCAAATGTCAGAATCACAGAAGAGAAAGGTTTTTATTATATGGGAGAGCAGGTCAATGGGTAAATTAACACCAATGATGCAGCAGTACATGAAAATAAAAGAAGAAAATAAAGACTGTATTTTGTTTTACCGGCTGGGAGATTTCTATGAAATGTTCTTTGATGACGCGCTGATCGCGTCCAAAGAACTGGAGATTACCCTGACGGGAAAGAACTGCGGCCTGGAGGAAAGGGCGCCAATGTGCGGCGTTCCATATCATGCCGCGGATTCTTATCTGAATAAACTGGTGGAAAAAGGATATAAAGTAGGGATTTGTGAGCAGGTGGAAGATCCAAGCCAGGCAAAAGGCATTGTAAAACGGGAAATCGTAAGGATCGTAACGCCGGGAACGAACATTTCCCAGCAGAGTCTGGATGATGAGAAAAACAATTATCTTATGTGTATTTTCTGCAGTGACGGGTGTTTTGGCATTTCTCTGGTAGATGTAACTACGGGGGATTTCAGGACCACATCAGTAGACAGTCTTGCAAAAGTACAGGATGAAATTTTTAAATTTGCGCCGGCTGAGATTATCTGCAACGACGCGTTTTTTATCAGCGGGATTGACCTGGATTATTTAAGAGATAAAATGTCTGTCATGGTATCCGGGATAGATCACTATTATTTTGATGAAGATCAGGGAATCGAAAGGATCAAACAGCAGTTTAAAGTGGGAAACCTGGAAGGCCTTGGACTGACAGACAATCCTATGGGAACGATTGCCACAGGAGCGCTGCTTGGCTATCTTCACGAGACACAGAAAAGTTCGCTGGATCATCTGATGCATATTACTCCGTATGAGACAGGAGAATTTATGATCATTGACAGTTCCAGCAGGAGAAATCTGGAATTATGTGAAACACTGAGAGACAAGCAGAAAAAAGGCTCTCTTCTCTGGGTGCTGGATAAGACAAAAACCGCCATGGGAGCCAGGATGCTGAGGAATATGCTGGAGCAGCCGCTGATTGACAAAAAGAAGATCGAAGAGCGCTATGATGCTCTGGATTCCCTTACCAGTCAGGCAATGGTAAGAGAAGAATTGAGAGAATATTTAAATCCGATCTATGATCTGGAGCGGCTGATGACAAAAGTAAGCTATAAAACAGCAAATCCAAGAGATATGATCGCATTTAAAACTTCCTTGAAATGGCTGCCTCCGATTAAAACCATTCTGGAAGAATGCAGGGATCCTCTTCTTACATCTCTGAAAGAACAGCTGGATACGCTGGAAGATATCTGGGGTCTGCTGGAGGACTCTATTGTGGAGGAACCGCCGCTTGCCGTAAAAGAGGGAGGTATTATCAAAGAAGGATTTAAAGACGATATTGATAAACTGAAACGAGCCAAGACCGAAGGCAAACAGTGGCTGATGGAACTGGAAGAAAGGGAGCGCAAAGCCACAGGAATTAAAAATCTGAAAGTAAAATTCAATAAAGTTTTTGGATATTATCTGGATGTGACCAATTCTTACAAAGATCTTGTTCCGGATCACTATATCAGAAAGCAGACACTGGCCAATTCCGAGAGATACACAACGGAAGAACTAAATCAGCTGGCCGATACGATCCTTGGATCGGAAGATCGTCTGTATGCCCTGGAATATGAGACTTTTGTAAACATCAGAGAGACTCTTGCAGGAGAGATGGAAAGAATCGCCAGGACAGCAAATGTGATCGCTCAGGTGGATGCCTTAGCTTCTCTGGCTTATGTAGCGGAGAGAAATCATTATGTTCGCCCAAAACTGAATCTTCGTGGAACGATCGATATTAAAGACGGACGCCATCCGGTCGTGGAGCAGATGATACAAAATGATATGTTTATCCCAAATGATACTTATCTGGATCAGAAAAAGAACCGGGTAGCAATCATTACAGGACCGAATATGGCTGGAAAATCCACCTATATGCGTCAGGCGGCACTGATTGTTCTGATGGCACAGGTAGGGTCTTTTGTTCCGGCGTCCAAGGCGAATATAGGGATCGTGGACCGGATCTTTACGAGAGTAGGAGCATCTGATGATCTGGCGTCAGGGCAGAGTACATTTATGGTAGAGATGAGCGAAGTAGCCAATATTCTTAGAAATGCGACGAAAAACAGTCTTTTGATTCTGGATGAGATTGGAAGAGGAACCAGCACATATGACGGCTTGTCCATTGCGTGGGCTGTGGTAGAGTATATCAGTAATCCGAAACTGCTTGGAGCAAAAACCCTGTTTGCCACTCATTATCATGAACTGACGGAACTGGAAGGCAAGATTGACAGTGTCAATAATTACTGTATTGCGGTGAAGGAACAGGGAGATGATATTGTATTTTTACGAAAGATCATCAAAGGCGGAGCAGATAAAAGCTATGGTGTTCAGGTTGCAAAACTGGCGGGAGTACCGGAGACGGTCATTGCCCGGGCAAAAGAAATATCCAGAGAGTTAAGCGACCATGACATCGCGTCCAGGGCAAAGGATATCCAGCCATATGGGGAAGTGCAGCAGCTGTCTCTGTTCCAGCATACAGATGAACCAACGATGGAACATCCATTTATGGCGGAATTACGGGAAAAGAATTTAGCGGATATGACGCCGCTGGAAGCGTTAAATTATCTGTATACACTGCAGGAGAAGCTTAGAAAAGAGGATTGATCATGGCAAAGATACAGTTACTGGACCAGAAAACCATTGATAATATTGCGGCAGGAGAAGTGATCGAACGGCCGGCTTCTGTTGTGAAGGAGCTGGTGGAAAATGCCATTGATGCCAGTGCCAGCGCGGTTACTGTAGAGATCAAGGACGGCGGAATGACTTTGATCCGTGTAACAGACAATGGCTGCGGCATTCCGAAAGATCAGGTGAAAACCGCTTTTCTGCGTCATGCTACCAGCAAGATCCAGTCAGTGGAAGATCTTATGACTGTGTCATCTCTGGGATTTCGCGGGGAGGCACTTTCCAGCATCAGCGCGGTTGCCCAGGTGGAACTGGTAACAAAGACGGCAGAAGGTTTCAGCGGAGTGTCCTATAAGATTTATGGAGGCCAGGAAGAAGATTTCTGTGATATCGGAGCGCCGGACGGAACCACATTTCTCGTAAAAAATCTGTTTTATAACACTCCGGCGAGAAGGAAATTTTTGAAGAGTCCGGCAGCAGAAGCAGGATATGTCGAGCAGATCATGGTACATATGGCATTAAGCCATCCGGAAATTTCCTTTAAGTTTATCAGCAGCAATAAGAATAAGATGTATACGGCGGGAAATGGAAAGGTCAAGGATATCATTTATCATATTTACGGCAGAGAGATCGCGCGGGCCCTGATTCCGGTGGAAGCAGAGACAGAAAACGTTTCACTGAGAGGATTCGTCGGAAAGCCTCATGTTTCCAGAGGAAACCGTAATTATGAAAGTTATTTTATCAATGGAAGATATATTAAGAGCGCATTGATCTACCGGGCCATCGAAGAAGCTTATAAGACATTTACCATGACGCATAAATATCCTTTTGTATGTCTGGAGCTTTCCATCCGTCCGGAACTTCTGGACGTCAATGTGCATCCAACGAAGATGGAAATCCGGTTTGAAAATGGAAATGAGATTTTTGATCTTCTGGTGGAATCCATCCGGAAAGCGCTGCTTCAGCAGGATTTAATACCGGAAGTTCAGGTAAGTAAAGAAAAAAAGAAACCGGAACCGGCGGAAAGAGACGCTGCAGAAAAGAAAGGGTCCGAAGAGTCTGAAAGACCCAAAAAACTGAAAGAGAAAATGCCGGAGCCATTCGAGACGGTCCGCAGACAGAAACAGCAGCCGAAGAAAGCAGTTTATGCCGGCGTCAATTATAATACAAAAAGACGGGAATTTCCTCAGGAGAAACAAACGCCCGCTTATCAGATGACGCTGAATGAGACGTCTGTGCTGGAAGAAAAGGCAAAACCGGACCGCAGAGTCATCGGACAGCTGTTTCAGACCTACTGGCTGATTGAATACGAAGATCAGCTGTTTATTATGGACCAGCATGCTGCTCATGAAAAAGTCAATTATGAGCGGCTGATCAGGAATTTTAAGAACAAAGAAATTTACAGTCAGGGGCTGGAGCCGCCAATGGTTATAACAGTTTCTATGGCAGAGGCAGAAGTTTTAAGCCAGTATAAAGACGTCTTTGTTCAGCTTGGCTTTTTGATCGAATCTTTTGGAGGCAATGAATTCTGCATCCGGGAAGTGCCTGCAAATCTGTACGGCATTGGAGAGAGGGAGCTGTTTATTGAACTGCTGGATTCCATCAGCCGGGAGGCTGGTACGGTCAGTGTTGATGTAATTTCGGCGAAACTGGCTTCCATGGCATGTAAGATGTCTATAAAGGGCAATCAGAAGGTATCTCTGCCGGAAGTAGAGCATCTGCTGGACGAACTGATGAAACTGGAGAATCCATATCAGTGTCCTCATGGAAGGCCAACGATCATTAAAATGAGCCGGTATGAGATAGAAAAGAAATTTAAGAGAATCGTGTAAGACCCGCAGGAAAATGAAATTCTGCGGGTTTGAAAGGATAGAAAAATGAAGCCAATGGTAGTATTAACGGGACCCACAGCGGTGGGAAAAACAGAACTGTCCATCCAGCTGGCTCAAAAGCTGGATGGAGAGATTATTTCTGCGGATTCCATGCAGATTTATCAAAAAATGGATATTGGAACCGCAAAGATCCGGAAAGAAGAGATGGACGGGATTCCTCATCATCTGATCGATGTATTAGATCCCTCAGAGGAATTTAACGTGGCAAGATTCCAGGAAATGGCGAAAGATGCTCTGGCAGGGATCTACAGGAGAGGAAGGATTCCTCTGATCGTAGGTGGAACCGGATTTTACATTCAGGGTCTGCTTTATGATATTGATTTTACGAAGGAAGAACAGGATTTCCGGTACAGAGAAAATCTGCAGAAAAAAGCAAAAGAAGAAGGAGCGCAGGCCATTCATAAAATGCTCCAGGCTGTTGATCCGGCTTCTGCTCAAAAGATTCATCCGAATAATATAAAAAGAGTGATTCGGGCACTGGAATTTTATCATCTGAACGGACGGAAGATTTCAGAGCATAATGAGCAGGAATCCAGAAAGGAATCGCCTTACCGGTTTGCGTATTTTGTCCTGAATCAGAACAGAACAACGTTATACGAAAGAATCAACCACAGAGTGGATCTGATGCTGGAGGCAGGCCTGGTCGAAGAGGTAAGGCGGCTGAAAGAAGCGGGATATGGAAAAAATCTTGTCTCCATGCAGGGAATCGGCTACAAAGAAGTATTGGATTATCTTGATGGAAAGATGACGCTGGAAGAGACAGCAGATCAGATCAAGAAGGATACCAGGCATTTTGCCAAACGGCAGCTGACCTGGTTTGGAAGAGAAAAAGAAGTCATTATGATCGATAAAGACAAGTATGAGACAGAAGAAGAGATACTGGAGCATATGCTCGGTATTTTAAAGGAGAAAGGCATATATCATGGATAGTTTAAAAAAATATTATATGGAGCTGGGCGTAGACGAAGCCGTTTATGATTATGCTCAGAGCATTGAGAAAGAATTAAAACCTCGTTTTGAAAAGATGGATGCGGTGGCAGAAAGGAATCAGCTGAAAGTTTTGAAAGCCATGCAGAAAAATAAAATTGCGGAAGCGCATCTTTCAGGTACAACGGGATATGGATATAACGATATTGGCAGGGAGGCCATTGAGGCGGTTTATGCAGATATTTTCGGAACGGAAGATGCCCTTGTACGTCCTCAGATCACATGTGGAACTCACGCCCTGGGACTTGCCCTGGGAGCAGTCCTGAGGCCGGGAGATGAGATCCTGGCAGTTTCCGGGAAACCGTATGATACACTGGAAGAAGTCATTGGAATCAGAGAATCCAAAGGATCCCTGGCAGAATATGGGATTACTTATTCACAGGTGGATCTTCTGGAAAATGGGGAGTTTGATTATGAGGGAATCAGAAAGGCAGCTGGCAGCCGGACAAAACTGATCCATATCCAGCGGTCCAAAGGATACGCGTCCCGAAAGACACTGTCAGTGGAGCAGATCGGAGAGGCTGCTGCGTTTCTGCATAAGATAAATCCTGAATGGATTGTTATGGTGGATAACTGTTATGGAGAATTTGTGGAGGAGACAGAGCCTTCTGATACCGGTGCCGATATGGTAGTTGGTTCTCTGATCAAAAATCCGGGCGGCGGTCTGGCCCCGATCGGAGGATACATTTGTGGAAGGCGGGATCTGATCGAACAGTGTGCCTGCCGTCTGACAACCCCGGGACTCGGAAAAGAAGTAGGAGCATCTCTTGGGGTAAACCGTCAGTTCCTTCAGGGAATTTTTATGGCTCCGACGGTGGTGAATGCGGCATTGAAAGGAGCCGTGTTTGCGGCAAATCTTTATGAGAAGCTTGGATTTAAAGTAATTCCGGACGCGTCAGAAGAACGTTATGATATCATTCAGGCCGTGGAGCTTCATGATCCTGAAAAGCTGAAAGCATTCTGTGAAGGAATCCAGAAAGCATCTCCGGTAGACAGCTATGTAACACCGGAACCGTGGGCGATGCCAGGCTATGACAGTGATGTGATTATGGCAGCAGGAACCTTTGTGTCAGGCTCATCCATCGAATTGAGCGCAGACGGGCCGATGAAAGAACCTTACGCAGTATATTTCCAGGGCGGTCTTACATACCCTCATGCCAAATATGGAATCATTATGTCTTTGCAGCGCATGGTGGAAAAAGGTCTGCTTGAGATTAAAACGGTGTAAAATTCAGCAGAAATTCTGCTGGGAATAAGAAAAAATTAAGGAAAACAGAGACTTGTTTTCTATACATCAGACGAAACTTATGGTAAGATTGATGCATGAGAAATGTTTTTTGACGGCGGAAGAACCAGTCTGTCTTCCGTGAGGTTCCTGGCTTGGAAAGGAACCGGATATGGAAAAAAAGCATCAAACAATGAAAGAGATACCAGTATCAGAGCGACCTTACGAAAAATGTATGAGATATGGCCCTCAGATGCTGTCGGACGCGGAACTGCTGGCGGTGATTCTCCGAAATGGAGCAAAGGAGAAGACCGCAGTGGAACTGGCGCGGGAAATTCTGGAGATTCATCCTTATTACAAAGGACTCCTCGGGATTTTTCATTTATCCCTGGAGGAGCTTCGAAAACTGTCCGGCATTGGAACGGTCAAGGCGATGCAGATTCTCGCGCTGGGAGAATTGTCAAAGCGGCTGGCGGCAGCCAAGGTGCAGGACAAAGTCAGTTTTCATTCCCCACAGTCAATCGCAGAATACTATATGGAGAAGATGCGGCATTTGAGCAGGGAAGAGATGATTTTAATTTGTTTTAATGGGAAGAATAAAGTCATCAAAGAATTAAAAGTCTCTGTCGGCACTGTGAATCAGACGGTAGCATCCCCGCGGGAGCTGTTTCTGGAAGCCCTGCGCTGTGAGGCGGTATCGGTCATTATGATCCATAATCATCCTTCGGGAGATCCGACGCCAAGCAGGCAGGATATCATTACAACGAAGCGGATGCAGGAAGTAGGAGATTTCCTTGGGATCCCATTATCTGATCATATTGTCATCGGAGACGGTTCATATGTTAGTTTTCGCGAAGAACAGATGATGTAAGGAGTGGAAGATGAAGAAGGGTCATATCGGAATCGAACTGGGAACCAGACATTTGAGAATATGTACAAAAGAAAAAGAACAATTTCTCAGGGTCAAGAATATGATTGCCATTGATGAGAATGGAAAAGTTGCGGCGGCAGGAAATGAGGCTTTTCTGATGTACGAGAAAGAGCCCCATGAGATCCAGATACTTTTTCCTGTTGCAGGGGGAGTGATCGGAGATTATACGAATATGCGGCTGCTTTTGTCTGTAATCTTTCGAAAATATTTCAGGCATTTCAGGAAATATTCTGTGGGAGTTGCCGCTCCGGAAGATATAACCGGAGTGGAACGCAGAGCTTTTTATGATCTGGTATGGGAATCTGCCGGAAGACTGAAGGACGTCAGTCTGTATTCAAAACCGATGCTTGCGGCGGTTGGATGCGGAATGGATATCAGCAGGCCGTGCGGCAATATGCTGATCGACTGCGGTGCAGGGACGACAGAATTATCTGTTCTGTCACTGGGAGGTATTGTAAAGAGCCGGCTGCTGAAATATGGAGGCAACCAGATCGATCAGTGGATCGTTCACCGCATGAAGCGTCAGTATAATATTGACATCGGGAAAAAGAGCGCGGAGCGCCTGAAGATCCAGTATGCGAAAAACAGCGGGGAAAAAGATGTGACCGTCAAAGGCAGGGATCTGATTTCCGGTCTTCCGAGGAAGATGACGGTTCCTTCGTCTGTTGCGGAGGAGAAAGTAAAGAATTATTTTCATGATGTGGCCCGGGAGGCGAAAGCGGTCCTGGAGGCAGTTCCTCCGGAGCTTGCTTCCGACATCATGGTTCATGGCATATATATAACTGGAGGCGGTTCTTTGTTTCCAAAGGCGTCAGGCTGGATGGAGGAAGAACTGGGGATATCGGTCTGTGCAGCGCCGGGACCGGAAGAAAGCGTGATCCGGGGGCTTCGGACATGGATGGAATGAATCTATAAACAGGAAATGAGGATGGTTTTATGAAATTGCAAAGGAAGAAGATCAGTTCAATACATTATTTGGTGATATTTCTTGTAATATGCGGAATTCTGGCGGCAGTCAGCGTGTTTGCGGGAGGCGTGCTGACGCCGGTCAAAAGCGCGGTGACAATGGTTCTATCACCGATGCAGAAAGGCATCAATTCGGTGGGAAACACTATTTTTTCATGGAATGAGGAACACAAGAGCAACAGCGAGCTGAAAGCGGAAAATGAGAAGCTGAATGAACGGCTGGAAGCTCTCAGAATGCAGAATCGTCTTCTGGAGCAGGATCAGGTGGAGCTGGAACGTCTTCAGGATCTTCTGGATCTGAAAGAAAAGTACAAACAGTACAATACTGTAGGCGCCCGTGTGATCAGCAAGGGATCAGGAAACTGGTTTGAGATTTTTGCAATTGATAAAGGAAGCAAGGACGGCATAAAAAAAGATATGAATGTCATTGCTGACAATGGACTGGTTGGAATTGTCTACGATGTAACAGAGAATACAGCGAAAGTAAGGACCATCATCAATGATACCAGTATGGTCAGCGCCATGTTCCAGGAGACAACCGATCAGTGTATTGTGAAAGGCAGTCTGGATACGATGGCCGATGGATATCTGGAAGTCGTATATATCGACAAAGATGCAGATGTAAAAGATGGGGATGAACTGGTAACATCCAATATAAGTTCCAAATTCAATGAAGGAATCACCATCGGAAAGGTTTCTGATATCAAGCTGGATTCCACCAAACTTACAAAAACAGCCAGAGTGACTCCGGTTGTGGATTTTAAACATCTGAAAGAAGTTCTGGTAATTACTGATATTAAAAATACGGAATCTCTGGATACAGAGACGAAAGAGTAGCAGGGGGAAGATATGAGCGTAAAGAGAGTGATATTTTATGTTTTGGCTGTTCTCATATGCTTTCTGCTTCAGACCGCTGTGTTTGAGTTTTTCAGTCTGGCGGATGTGGTCCCGAATGTTTTGCTGATTCTGACGGTGACAATGGGATTTATCCGGGGCAGAAAGACAGGAATCGTAATAGGATTTGTCTGCGGGCTGCTGATCGATATTTATTCCGGTGAGGTGCTGGGACAGTATGCTGTGCTGTACCTTTTGTTCGGATATGCCAATGGATGGTTTCATGCCCGCTTTTATGAAGACGAGATTTTGCTGCCAATCGGACTGCTGGCAGTCAACTCTCTCGTATACAGTTTTGTGATCTTCTTTTTCTTCTTTGCGTTGAGAGGAAGATTTCATTTCCTGACCTATCTGATTCATGTGATGATTCCGGAAGCGGTATATACCGGAATTGTGGCATTGATTCTTTATAAAATACTTTTGGCAATTAGCGTGCGGATCAGTGACGGCGAGAAAAGGAGTATGTTCTAGTGTTACGAAGAATTTATCAACGAGTAGAGAAAATTTTATCAAACAGGATACTTGCGCTTACTGTTTTATTTGCAGGACTGTTTTGTATCCTTGTGACCAGAGTGTTTGTCCTTCAGATCGTACAGGGAGAATCCTACCAGCAGGATTTTACATATCAGGTGGAAAGGACGGTTAAGACATCCGGAACAAGGGGAAATATCTATGACTGCAATGGAAAACTGCTGGCGTATAATAAGCTGGTCTATACGGTAACGTTCCAGAGCGATGATGAGTTCAAGGATCTGGCCAGGCAGAATGACACATCGGAAGATTATGAAAAGAATAAAGTCATTTATAAGGTCATTAAGATCCTTGAAAAAAATGGAGATGATTTTATCAATGAAATCCCGATTGAAATTACAGGAAGCGGAAAATTCCGTTTTACAGAGACCGGTTCAGCTCTGAAGAAATTTAAACGCGATGTATTCGGAATCGGAACGAATACGTCCGGGCTTACCGCAGATGAGAAGAAATTAAGGCAGCAGCAGCTGAATGCCACGGCAGAACAGGTTTTCGAATATCTGCGCAGCGGAACCATGGGATCTCCGGGAGTAGGAAAAATGTTTGATATTGATGATAAGTATTCCGATGAAGAGGCGTTAAAGATTATGTCTGTGCGTTACAGTGCATTCCAGAGCCGTTATTCTCAGTATATGCAGGTAACGATCGCCACGGAAATCAGCAATAAGAGCATTGCGGAGATCGAAGAAAGAAGCAGCGAGCTTCCTGGAATCGACATCAGCACGAAATCTGTAAGAGTTTACAACAGCAGCGAGGCTATGTCTCATGTGATCGGATACACAGGTACGGCCAATACAGATGAACTGGAAACGTATAACAAAGGAAAAGAAGAATCCGATGCCGATTATTATTCCAGTGATGAGACGGTTGGAAAAGCAGGGATCGAAAAAGAACTCGAGACCTATCTTCATGGAAACAGCGGAAGCCAGACTCTGATCGTTGACAATGTAGGAAAAGTAATCAAAACATCCAAGACTGTGAAGGCAGGAACCGGAAATAATGTAACCTTGTCCATCGACAGTGACCTGCAGGAATATGTCTATAATCAGCTGGAGAGGAAGATCGCAGGGATCGTGCTGTCCAAGCTCACACCTTCTGATTCTGCAGGCAAGGACAGTGATAATGTCCGGATTCCGATCAAGAAAGCTTATTACGCTCTGATTGGAAATGGTGTCATCGATCTGGAAAATATGAATGGAGACGATGCCACGGATTATGAAAAGAAAATGTATAAGAAGATACAGAAGCTGGAAGATTCCGCGATTTCACAGATTAAGACCATGATACAAAGCAGCAATAAAGCCTATGAAGATGAAACAGAGGAAAATCAGGCTTATGCGGATTACGTTTACAGTCTTCTGTCAGATCACAAGGTTCTGGTAAGCAGTTCCATTGACACGGATAATTCAACTTACAAAAACTGGAAGAACGGAAAGATCAGCCTGAATGCTTTTCTGAAATACGCTGTCAATCAGGAGTGGATTGACATTTCTGATCTGGATGTGAGCAGCAAATACAATGACACCGATGAAATCATGAAGGCACTGGCAGATTATGTGGAAGATGCGCTGGTTGACGCGGATGATTTCAATATGACAGTATGTGAACAGAAGATCAATACCGGAGAGCTGACGGGACAGGAAGTCTGTCTGCTTCTTTATGAGCAGGGTGTGCTGGATAAGAAGAAAGACAGCGATTACAACAGTCTTAAGTCAGGATCCCTGAGCAGTTACTCCTTTATTTATAATAAACTGAAGAAGCTTGAGATTACACCGGGACAGCTTGGACTGGATCCATGTTCAGGATCTGTAGTGATTACAGATTCCAAGACAGGGAAGGTAAAGGCAATGGTAAGTTATCCGGGATATGACAGCAATCGTTTGTCCAATGGAACAGACAGCAGTTATTACCGCCAGCTGGCTAATTCCACATCAACACCGCTTTATAATCAGGTGCTGAACCATAAAACGGCGCCAGGTTCCACCTTCAAGCCTCTGGTAGCGCTGGCAGGATTAAATGAGGGAGTAATTACGACACAAACCACCATAAACTGCACCGGATTGTATGATAAAATTACTCCGGCGGCAAAATGCTGGATTTATCCGAGCCGTCACGGAAGTAAAAATGTCTCTGGAGCGATAGAAGCATCTTGTAATTATTTCTTTTATGAGGTAGGATATCAATTAGGGAATAAATCCGGAACATACAGCAGTAAAGAAGGTCTGGACCTGCTGGAAAAATATGCGACGCAGCTGGGACTGAACAAAAAATCAGGAATTGAGCTGGATGAGGCGTCTCCTCAGGTATCTGATGAGTCAAGTGTCCGTTCCGCGATCGGACAGGGCAGCAACAGTTATACACCGAGTCAGATTTCTAATTATGTAACGACATTGTCCAACCGTGGAACCGTGTTTAACTTAAGCATTATGGATAAGATCACAGATGAGAATGGAAAAACGGTGAAGAACTACGGGGTAAAAAAAGTACGGCAGCTGAATTATGACAGCAAGTACTGGGATGCCGTGCAGTCAGGAATGCGCAGGGTGGTAACCGGAGCCAACAGCTCTGTAAGCAGTATTTTCAGCGGAGTCAATTATCAGATTGCAGGAAAGACTGGTACGGCGCAGGAAGACAGAACCCGGCCGAACCACGCACTGTTTATTTCTTATGGACCATATGAGAATCCGGAAATATCGGTAACTGCTGTTATTCCGTTCGGATATACATCATCCAATGCAGCGTCCCTGGCAAAGGGAATCTATGATTACTATTTTGCAGATGACGATAAGAAGGCACAGCTTGAAAAGAATAGCAACACTGCCGATGAGGCAGCTTCAGGTGTAGCAGGAGATTAATGGAGAGTGAGGAATCGTATGAAAAGTCCGGTTTTGTTAAAAGGAAATGATTTTGGACTGACGATCGTGTTGGATCCGAATATGGATTTTCCCTCTCTGATCGAGAAGATTGGAGAGAAGTTCCATCAGGCAAAAGAGTTTTTTAACAGCAAAAAGCAGATTGCGGTTAAGATTGAAGGAAGAAGGCTGACGTCAGATCAGGTGGAAGAAATGATTGATGTTATCTTTCAGAACAGCGCATTGACGATTGCTTATGTGATGGAAGATGACCGGCTGGTGGACACAGAGTTCCGCGAGGCGGTGGAAGCAAGGCTCCGGCCGAAGGAAGATTTCCGGAAGGGAAGCCAGACTGATGTTAAGATAGGCGAAGGACAGTTCTATAAAGGAACCCTTCGATCCGGGCAAAGCCTGGAATCTGACGGAAGTGTTGTCGTCATCGGAGATATTAATCCGGGTGCCGCAGTGAAAGCAAAAGGGAATGTCGTCATTTTAGGCTGTGCGAAAGGAAATGTTTTTGCAGGAACTGACGGAGATGAGAGAGCTTTTATCGCGGCGTTTGACATGCAGCCGATGCAGATCAGGATTGGGGGTCTCATCGCAAGATGCTCTGATGGAGAAAAAGAAAAAAAGAAGAGAAAATTCGGAAGGGGAAAGAGCGATACCCAGCCGATGGAAGCGCAGATAGCGTTTGTGGAAGATGGAAATATATATATCGAGCCCATATCGAAAGCGCTCTTAAATGAAATCACCGTATAGGGAATGGAGGATAATGAAATGAGTGAAGTGATTGTTATTACATCTGGAAAAGGCGGAGTTGGCAAGACTACGACCACGGCAAATGTGGGGACGGGTCTCGCAAAAGAAGGAAAGAAGGTTGTTTTGATCGATACGGATATCGGTCTTAGAAATCTGGATGTAGTTATGGGACTTGAGAATCGAATTGTATACAATCTTGTAGATGTGATCGAAGGAAACTGTCGTATGAAGCAGGCGCTGATCAAGGATAAAAAGTATCCGAATCTGTTTTTGCTGCCGTCAGCCCAGACCAGGGACAAGACATCTGTAAATCCGGAACAGATGGAAAAACTGGTGGATGAACTGAGAGATGAGTTTGATTATATCATTCTGGATTGTCCGGCAGGAATTGAGCAGGGATTTAAGAATGCGATTTCCGGAGCGGATCGTGCGATCATCGTAACGACACCGGAGGTGTCTGCCATCCGTGATGCTGACCGGATCATTGGTCTTCTGGAAGCCAATGAGATACATAAGATCGATCTTGTGATCAACAGGATCCGTATGGATATGGTCAACCGGGGCGATATGCTTTCCAAAGAGGATGTGCTGGATATTCTGGCCATTGATCTGATCGGAGTTGTTCCGGATGATGAAAATATCGTTATTTCCACAAATCAGGGAGAACCGCTGGTTGGCACCAATACACCTGCGGGAAAAGCCTATGCAAATATCTGCCGCAGAGTGATGGGAGAAAATGTACCGTTTATGGAGATTACAGGACCTACGTTCTTCCAGAAGCTTGCAAATGTATTTAAGAAGTAAAGGGGAGAAAACGATATGGGAATATTTGACAATTTTTTTAAAAAGAAAAGTTCAGGGGAGGTCGCAAAAGATCGTCTGAAACTGCTGCTTGTTTCAGACCGTTCCAATTGTTCACCAGAGACAATGGAACTGATCAAGAACGATATTATCAAGGTGATTTCAAAATATATGGAAATTGATTCCGAGGGGTTAGACATTCAGATCACACAAAATCATGACGAAACGGAAGGCCCGGCATTGTATGCCAATATTCCGATTCGGGAACTGAAGAAATGACATGGAGTAAGAGATGCTGCGAAACTATCGACTGAAAAATTACAATTTCAAATTAATTATTAATGTTCTGGTTCTGGGTATTATGGGACTGATTTTCATCCACAGTGCAGACGCCTCCTATGTGTCAAAACAGGCCATGGGACTGATCATGGGACTGATCGTTATGGTTATAGTCTCACTGATTGATTTTCAGATTTTTACGAAAAATGCGGTGCCGCTGTATGTGATCAACATGATCCTTCTGATCGGTGTCCGTTTATTTGGAAAAGAAGTCAACAATGCCAAACGCTGGTTCTCTCTCGGACCGCTGGGAACATTTCAGCCTTCTGAGCTTACAAAGATTATTATGATCATTGTTGTCACAGCGTTTCTGATGCGGCATGAGGATGACTTAAATAAGCCTAAAACTCTTGGAAAACTGATTCTTATCTGCGCGCCGCCGCTGTATATGATCCTGCAGCAGCCGAACCTGTCAACGACTCTGGATATCTGCTTTATCGTAGTTGCCATGGTCTTTGTGGCGGGACTGGATTCCAAGCTGATCGTAAGGGTCGTTGCGGTTGGAGTTCCTCTGCTTGCAGTATTTTTATGGTATGTGCAGCAGCCGTATCAGATTCTTCTAAAGAATCATCAGGTAGAGCGAATTATGTCTTTTCTGCATCCGGAAGATTATGCCAATTCCACAGCTTTGCAGACAAATAATTCAGTAATGGCCATCGGATCCGGCGGTCTGTTTGGAAAAGGATTTGGAAGCAATACTATATCCGATGTATCTTCCAGCGATGTTAATCTGGTATCCGAACAGCAGACTGACTTTATTTTCTCTGTGGTAGGAGAGGAATTTGGATTTGTAGGATGTGTAATCGTGATCATAGTGCTGCTGGTTCTGGTAATGCAGTGTATTCAGATTGCCAGAAAAGCAGATAATCGGGAAGGCATGTTAGTTGCGATTGGAATTGCCAGCTATATGGGATTTCAGTCTTTTATCAATATCGGCGTTGCGACAGGCGTTATGCCGAATACGGGGCTTCCGCTTCCGTTTATCAGCTATGGCTTAAGTTCCGTTTTGTCGGCGTCCATATGTATAGGACTGCTGTTAAATATTAATTTGCAAGGAAACAGATATTAGGAGGATCATATGAATGTAGGATTAGTGGCTCATGACGGTAAAAAGAATCTGATGCAGAATTTATGTATTGCGTACCAGGATATCCTGAGAAAGCATAAACTTTATGCGACAGGAACCACGGGACGTGTGATTGAGGAAGTAACCAATCTGAAAATCCATAAGCTTCTGATCGGACATTTTGGGGGCATGCAGCAGATGGGTTCAAAAATTTCAAACAATGAGATCGATCTTTTGATTTTTCTGCAGGATCCGGCGAATCAGAAACGGACTCCTGATTTTTACAATGTGCTGAGTCTCTGTGATAAATATAATATACCATGTGCCACAAACCTGCCGACAGCGGAAGTTTTGATACTTGCATTAGACAGAGGAGACTTAGATTGGAGGAACATGTATAAATAGACTGTCGACGGACGGTCTTTTTTTGCAAAAAAGCATATGAAGAAAAAGATAATTTGTTGCTGCATGTCATTTTTGATGATCTTTCTTCCGGGATGCAGTCTGGCAGACCGGGTGGTGAACCTGGATCCATCATATGACACGCACTTTGAGAAAAATAAATTTGAAATTAAAGACAAGGTGCTGACAAGCCGATGGGAAACCAGAGCTTCTCAGGCAGCGGTTGTTTCAAAAGAGGATACCCAAAAAACAGAATACGATAATGCCAAAGAGGTGCTTCTGGTCAATAACGAGACCAATGAGATGGTTGTCAGCCAGAATATTTTTGACCGGACTTATCCGGCAAGTACGACCAAGATCATGACAGCGCTTCTGGTTTTGGAAAATCTGGATCTGGACACTGAGGTGACGATCAAGCATGATATTACTTTTGATGACAGCGCCGCGGTTGCCATGCATCTGAAAAAGGGAGATAAGATTACGGTTGAATCTCTGCTTAATGGACTGATTGTTATGTCAGCCAATGACGCTGCTGTGGCTCTCGCGGAAGCAGTCGCAGGAAGTGAGGATAAGTTCGTGGATATGATGAATGAGAGGGCAAAAGAACTGGGAGCGACAGGAACACATTTTGCCAATCCCCACGGCCTTCATGAGGAAGATCATTATACGACAGCCTATGACCTGTATCTGATTTTCAAAGAGGTAGTAAAGCATAATGAATATTTCGATATTGCTTCAAAGGCAAGCAGTTATATTGAGTACAAAAACGCTTCCGGAAATTTGCAGGCTTATGATATGTCCTCTACGGATGAATATCTGACAGGAGAATACGCGCTTCCAAATCAGATTTCTCTGGTAGGAGGAAAAACAGGAACGACAACGGAAGCAGGAGCATGTCTCGTTCTTCTGACAGAAAATAAAGATGGCGATGACTATATTTCTATTGTATTAAAGGCAGACAATCATCCGGCTTTGTATAAAACAATGAACCAGGTAATATCAAAGGAAAATAAGTGATGGAACGATATCGGACATACAGCAGTTATTTAAAAGAATTATACGGAGAAAAAGTGTACAAGCTTCCTTTGAATATTCCGGTAACCTGCCCTAACCGGATAGACAGCTACGGGTGCAGCTTCTGCGGGGGAGCAGGAACCGGATTTGAGGCGATGGATGCGCAGGTTCCTGTCCGGGAACAGTTAAGGAAGACAAAAGAGAAGATTTCCGCAAAATATCATGCGGGAAAATTTATTGCATATTTTCAAAATTATACAAATACCTTTCTTCCGCTGGAGCAGTTTCGAAACTATCTTCAGGAGGCGGCCGGCGTAGAAGATATTGTAGGGATTTCTGTATCAACCAGGCCGGACTGCATCAGGAAGGATTATCTGGATGTGCTGGAAGAAACGGCCCGGACCTGTAATCTGAAGATTACTTTGGAGTATGGACTGCAGACAGTCAATTATCATACGCTGAGACAGATCAACCGGGGACATACACTGGCAGAGTATCTGGATGCTGTTTTAATGACAGCTCCTTATGGGTTTGATATCTGCACTCATATTATTTTAAATCTTCCGGGAGATACCCTGGAAGATTCGATTGAGACGGCAAAGATTTTATCGGCTCTTCCGATCCGGAGCGTCAAGCTGCATTCTTTGTATGTTCCGAAGGGCTCCAGGTTGTATCAGGATTTTGAACATGGTAAAATAACCCTGTGTTCCAAAGAAGAATATCTTGACCGACTGACGGCATTCATCTGTTATGTCCGCAGTGATATGGTGATTGAGAGACTGTTCAGCAGGGTTCCGAAAGAAGACGCAGGTTTTTCCAACTGGGGAGTCAGCTGGTGGAAACTGAGGGATTTGTTTGAACAGAAGATGGAAGAAGGCGGATATGTTCAGGGCTGCAAATGTGATTATCTGAATGGATCGGCCCTTGGCAGATGGAGGATGGAGTAGATGGCAAAAAAAAGGAAAAGAAGAATTCGATGGAATATCGGAATGATCGTTTTCCTGGTTATTTTTATTTATGTAATGATCAATATCGTTTCATTTTTTATAAAGAAGAAACTGACGGTATACCGAGTGACAAAAGATGAGATGACAACAACATTTTCTTTCACGGGAATTGCCCTGAGGGATGAGAAGCTGTTAAAGGCGTCCCAGAACGGATATATTACCTATTATGTGGAAGAAGGAAAACGGGTCAGAAAATCCGGAACCCTGTACATATTGGATAAAGACGGAAAAGTACAGGAAACCTTTGCGGATCAGGCAGAAGCTCTGAGGGGAAAGGGAGAGACTCTGGATGACGAGGAAATACAAAAAAAAGTGACAGAGTTTCAATTCATTTACAGCGATGGCAGTTTTTCGGATGTTTATGATCTGAAGTATGATCTGAAAAATACGATACTCAATCTGAATGAAGATTCCATGAAAGAAGTGATCGATGCCGTGAGTAAAAAGCTGGGAGAAGATGCCTTTCATACGGAGACAAGCCCTGCCAGCGGAGCGGCAGCCTTTTATTCGGACAGTTTTGACGGGAAAACGGCAGATGACATTACGGATGCTGATTTCGATCAGGAAAATTACAGAGCAGTCAGATATAATTCTTCTGATCAGGTAAAGAAAGGCAATGTAGTCTGCAGGGTAACCAACAGTGAAAACTGGACGGTCGTGGTCCCTCTGGAAAAGAGTCAGTATGACTTCCTTCAGGATAAAGATTCTGTTACTGTAAAATTTCAGTCAGATCAGGAAAAAACCACGGCGGATCTGAAAGTAAAGAAAAAAGGGAACAGTTATTTCGGCTATCTGTCGCTGGACGATTATGTGGTAAGATATCTGGATGAGAGATATCTGGATATTGATATTACTCTGGATTCACATGAAGGCTTGAAGATACCGAATTCAGCAGTTGTAAAGAAGAAGTTCTATCAGGTGCCGGCGGAATACATTTCCAAAGGAAATGACGGAAAAGAAGAAGGATTCAGTGTGCGCACGACCGATGATAAAGGCGAGGTAAAGGTAGAACAGAAAAATTTTACAATCTATAAAAAGACAAAAAAATACTGTTATCTGGATCCGGAAGAAGTAGGAGAAGATGTGGTCCTGCAGTCAATGGATTCCGATGATACGTATCTGGTGGAAAAGACAAAGACGCTGGAAGGCGTATACTGCACCAATCAGGGATATGCGGATTTCCGGCTGATTGAGAAAACCGCGCAGAAAGATGACTACTGTATTGTAGAGGAGAATACGGATCACGGTATCAGTCTGTATGATTTCATTGTTCTGGACAGCAGTACAATCAAAGAAAATCAGATCATTTACTGACAGAAAGGAATGTGAGGCATATGTTAATCGATCAGTACAACAAGGTAAAGGAAAATGTAAAAAAAGCATGTCAGAAGGCAGGAAGAGATCCGAGGGATGTAACGATCATTGCGGTGAGCAAAACAAAGCCGCTTGAAATGATCGAAGAGCTCCGGAAGGAAAAAGTCATGGATTTTGGTGAAAATAAGGTTCAGGAGCTGAAAGAAAAGTATGAAAAGATCAGCTGGCCGGTCCGCTGGCATCTGATCGGACATCTTCAGACAAATAAAGTAAAATATATTGTTGACAAAGTGGCTCTGATCCATTCTGTAGATTCTGCACATCTGGCAAAACAGATCGATAAAGAAGCTGCGAAACGGCAGATGAAGGAAGTGCCGGTATTGATTCAGGTAAATTTTGCCCATGAAGATACCAAATTCGGACTGGCTCCGGAGGAGACAGAAGATGTGATCAGGGAAATCGCGTCTATGGAACATGTCAAGGTTAAAGGCCTGATGCAGATCGCTCCTTTTGTAGATGATCCGGAAGAAAACAGAAAGTATTTTCGCGCAATGAAGCAATTATCTGTTGACATAGAGAATAAAAAAATTGATAATGTAGATATGAGTATACTCTCAATGGGAATGACCAATGATTATGAGGTGGCAGTTGAGGAAGGAGCGACCATGATAAGAGTTGGCACCGGAATCTTCGGTGAGAGAAATTATAGTATTTAGCGGAGGAAAACAAATGAAGGGTACTGTTGACAAGTTACTGAATTTAATGAAGCTTACGGAAGATGAAGAGTATGATGAAGAATACGAAGAGTATGAAGATGATGATGAAGAATATGAGGAGGAGAAGCCGGAACGTTTTTCTTTCTTCCGGAAGAAAGAGCAGCCGGTAGAAGAAGAGACTGCAGCTGTCAAACAGCCTTTTGAATCAAGCAGGGAAGCTAAAAAACGCAGATTTACCGCAACAGGAGGCAGTAAGGTGATATCAATGAATGGAAGAGGAGTTGAAGTTTGTGTCATCAAGCCGAAGGATTTTGTGGAAGCTCAGACGGCCGCGGATCTGTTAAAAGAAGGCAGGACTGTCGTCATTAACTTTGAGGGTGCGGAGCTTACGATTGCCCAGAGAAGCATTGATTTCATCGGAGGGGCGACGTATGCCTTGAATGGATCTCTTCAGGCAGTATCCAGTAATATTTTCATTGCTGCTCCGGACAGCATTGAAGTGACAGGTGATTTGAAGAATGAGATCATGAATGAGAATACAATTTCTCCTCAGTTAAAATAGAGCGAAGACCATGAAAGAAGAAGAGTTATTAAGAAAGAGGCTTGCAGAGCTGGCAGATAAGGCATATACGCAGAGTGTTTATACTTACACTCATTTTCTTAATGAGTATGAACAGAGTATTTATAAAGAGATGCAGAAGGAATTGTCATTCACAGATTCCCATCTGGAGGGAGGACATGAGTATTTTACAAGGGCTGTAGCAGTTTTCGGCTCAGAAGATATGTTTGGTTATCAAGGTGAGATTCCATTGGCCTGTGCCAGAATCTCACCTGTTTTTGATAAATACGCAGAGAATCTGTCTCACAGGGATTATCTTGGGGCCATGATGCATCTTGGCATCGAACGGCACCAGCTGGGAGATATTCTAATCGATGGGAAAGAAGCATATGTCTTTTGCTTTTCGCATATCGGACATTTGCTGGAAGAAGAGCTGACCAGGATCAGGCATACCCAGGTAAGGACAGAGATAACCCGCTGGGAAGAGAGCGGATATCAGCAGAAATTTTTAAAAAAAGAAGGTTTTGCAGCGTCAACGCGTCTGGACGCCATTGTTTCTCTGGCATTTGGACTGTCAAGGAAAGCAAGCGGCCAGCTGTTAAAAAAACAGAAGGTATTTGTCAACGGGAAACTTTTTTTAAGCGGTGACGGCAGGCTGGAAACCGGTGACGTGATATCAGTGCGGGGATATGGGAAATTCCTGTTGGAGGGGTTAGGGAAGCAGTCCAGAAAAGGACGGCAGTTAATAGTATTAAAAATATTTCAGTAGGAGGTTAAGATGATTACACCAGTAGAAGTGCTAGGAAAGGAACTGAAAAGAGGATTTGGATATAAAGCGGTTGAGGTCGATGAATTTCTGGAGGATCTTGCGAAAGATTATGAAAAGATCTATAAAGAAAACAATGAATTAAAAGAAAAGGCAACAGCTCAGGCGGAAAATCTGAACCACTATCGTGCTATAGAAGAGTCTTTGAAGAAAGCACTGGTTCTCGCGGAGCAGACATCCAAAGAAACCATTGAAAATGCCGGGAAAGCGGCCAAAAACATTGAAAAGGAAGCCAGGATCAAGGCAGAAGACATGATTCAGAAGGCCAGACAGGAGGCAGATCAGATCCGCAGCAGTGCCAAAGAAGATTTTGAAGAAGAAAAAAACCGGCATATGGCGGAAATGGAAAATTATAAAAAACTGATCCATAAGCTGGAGAGTGATTACTGCAGCTACAAAGCAAAGATGAAACAGATCATTGGAGCACAGATGGAGATTCTTGACAACCCGGTTTATGAGCTGGAATTTGAGGTAGAAGCAAAAGAAGAAGCTGCAGCAGCCAAAGCAGATGATATGGAAGTAAATGAGACCGAAGGAGAGCAGGAAGAGGAAAATGGAGAATGTGAAGGAGAATCATAAGATTGATATAAAGACAGATGGAAAAAAGATTTATGAGATCCATCTGGAAGATTCATTTGAAAACCTGATGGATTCCATGGAGTTTCTGGATCTTCCCGGAAGAAAAGTGTGTATTGTGACTGAAAGCAATGTGGCGCCAATCTATCTGCAGGAAATCTATAAGCGGATTTCCCAAAAAGCCGCAAAAGTGGTTACATTCAGCTTTACGGCAGGGGAAGCAAACAAACAGCTTGCCACGATCGAGAAAATATACGAACAGCTGATCCGGAATCATTTCGACCGGAAAGATCTCCTGGTGGCTTTAGGCGGAGGGGTTGTCGGTGATATGACCGGATTCGCCGCGGCGACTTATTTGAGAGGGATTGATTTTATTCAGATTCCAACGACTCTGCTGGCTCAGGTGGACAGCAGCATCGGAGGAAAAACCGGTGTGGATTTCCTTCAGTATAAGAATATGGTGGGGGCATTTCATCAGCCAAAACTGGTTTATATCAATACGGCAGCGCTTAAATCCCTGCCGGAGAGGGAATATTTTTCCGGTATGGGCGAGGTCATTAAACATGGACTAATCAAAGACAGCGGCTATTATCAGTGGATCAAAGACCACAAAAAGGAGATCAAAGACAGAGATGAACAGATCCTGCGGGAGATGATCTATCGAAGCTGTCTGATCAAAGGCGGTGTTGTGGAAAGAGATCCGAAAGAACAGGGAGAGAGAGCGCTTTTGAATTTTGGACATACTCTCGGACATGCGATTGAGAAGCTGAAAGAGTTTCAGTGGCTCCATGGAGAATGTGTCGGAGTCGGATGCCAGCTCGCGGCCATGATCTCTGCCGGCAGAGGAGAAATATCACAGGATGATGTAAAAGACATCAAAGATACATTTAAGGAATTTGATCTGTGGAAGCCGGTCGGCGAGATCGATCCGGAGGAAGTGGTGCAGACAACAAAATCCGATAAGAAAATGGAAGGAAATCATGTGAAATTTATTCTGCTCTATCAGATCGGAGAAGCTTTTATCGACCGGAGTGTAACGGAGGAAGAGATGCGGCATGCCTTGGAACAATGGAACTAGAAAGAAAAAAAGATATCTGACAGTGCTGATCTGGATTGTGATTTTAACGATTTTTGACCAGTTGTCCAAGATTGCGGCAGATCAGTTTCTGAAATTTCGGGAGCCGTTCGTGCTGATCAGAAATGTATTTCAGCTGGAATATCTGGAAAACAGGGGGGCGGCTTTTGGAATCCTTCAGAACCGGCAGGAAATCTTCTGCCTGATTACGATTCTTGCTTTGCTGGGGCTGACATTTCTCTTTGTCAGGATGCCGGCTTCTCCACGGTATCGTCCGATGAGCATATGTTATGTTTTATTTATGGCAGGAGCTCTGGGGAATTTTATTGACAGAACCCTGCAGGGATATGTGATTGATTTCTTTTATTTTAAGTGGATCAATTTTCCGATTTTTAATGTAGCGGATATTTATGTGACCACGGCAGTCATCCTGCTGCTGGTCCTGGTCCTGTTTTATTATAAAGAGGAGGAACTGGATTTCATTGGAAGAAAGAAATGAGATGGAACGAGAGATAGAGTTTTTAGTGCCGGAAGAAGAAGCAGGGAAACGTCTGGATCTTGTCCTGGCCGGAAAATGCCCGGATTATACGAGAAGTTATCTCCAGAAGCTGTGCAAAGAGCAGAGAGTCAGGGCGAATGAAAAGATTGTAAAAAGCAATTACAAATGCAGGGCAGGAGATCATATTGTTCTGACGGTGCCTGCTCCAAAAGAGCTGGAAGTAAAACCAGAAGAGATGGATCTGGATGTTGTCTATGAAGATCAGGATGTGATCTTAGTCAATAAACCGAAAGGGATGGTCGTTCATCCGGCGGCGGGACACGATACCGGAACACTGGTCAACGGCCTGCTTGCCCGGTGCAGAGGAGAATTGTCCGGTATTAACGGTGTGCTGAGACCAGGGATCGTTCACCGGATCGATAAAGATACGACCGGAATCCTGGTTGTCTGCAAGAACGATGCGGCGCATCAGAAAATCGCAGCGCAGCTTCAGGAGCACTCGATTACCAGAGTGTATCATGCGATTGTCTATGGCATTTTGAAAAAGGATGAGGGAACCATAGATGCTCCGATCGGACGCAGTCCAAAAGACAGGAAGAAGATGGCGGTCGTGCCGGGAGGACGCCGTGCGGTCACACATTATAAAGTCATAAAGCGTCTGAAAAAAGGATTTACTTATATTGAATGCAGACTGGAAACGGGACGGACCCACCAGATCCGGGTACATATGGCATCCATCGGACATCCATTGCTGGGGGATGATGTATACGGTCCTAAGAAACAGAAATATTCTCTGGAGGGACAGTGCCTTCATGCAAAGGTTTTGGGATTTGTCCATCCGGGAACTTCAGAATATATGGAATTTGAAACATCTTTGCCGCAGTATTTTAAGGAATTGCTGGTAAAACTGGATCATTGACAGGAGGAGAGAACGATATGGAATTAGGATTTATTGGATGTGGAAATATGGCACAGGCTATGATAGCAGGGATTTTGGATCACAATGTTATGCCAAAGGAGGCGCTGGCCGCTTCCGGACCGACGCCGTCAAAGATGGAAAAGGCAAAAGAAAAGTTTGGAATTATGACGACGACAAACAACCGGGAAGCTGCAAAGGCTGAGATTGTGGTTCTTTCTGTAAAACCGCAGATGTATCATGAAGTCATCCATGAGATTCGGGATGATATCAGCAAATCACAGCTGATCGTTACGATCGCTGCAGGGGTTACCATGGCACAGGTGGAACGGCAGTTTGGAAAAGAAGTCAAGATCATCCGGGTTATGCCGAATACTCCGGCGCTTGTAGGAGAAGGCATGTCCGGAATGTGCTGTAACGAATATGTGGAAGAAGAAGAACTGGAAAGGGTTCGGAGAATCTTTGAAAGTTTTGGAAAAGTGGAGATCGTGACAGAAGATCTGATCGATGCGGTCGTCGGTGTCAGCGGAAGTTCTCCGGCATATGTCTATATGTTTATTGAGGCCCTGGCAGATGCGGCGGTCATGCAGGGAATCCCGAGAAACAAAGCGTATACCTTTGCGGCTCAGTCTGTTCTGGGAAGCGCGAAAATGGTGCTTGAGACAGGTGAACATCCGGGGGCTTTAAAAGATGCGGTATGCTCTCCGGCCGGAACGACCATCGAAGCAGTCAGAGTCCTGGAGGAAAAAGGCATGCGCAGTGCTGTGATCGAAGCAGTTGCCGCTGCAAGTGAAAAAAGCAGGGATATGGGAAAATAATCCTTTACAAACAGGGGAATCCTGTGATAGAATACAACAGTTAGCTGACCGATACTCAGATTTGGGCACTCCAACCCTTTCCTGGTATCTGGCGTCAAGAAAGATTTAAGGAGGAAGAAAGATGATTTCATCAGAAAAGAAACAGGAAATTGTAGCAGAATTTGGAAAAGATGCGAAGGATACAGGTTCACCGGAAGTTCAGGTTGCGATCCTGACAGCAAGAATCCAGGAACTCCAGGAGCATTTTAACAAACATCCAAAAGACCATCATTCAAGAAGAGGACTTCTTAAGATGGTTGGTAAGAGACGTAATCTGCTTGCTTACTTAAAGAGCAAAGATGTTGAGAGATATCGTGCACTGATTGAAAAATTAGGTTTAAGAAAATAATAAATCAGAATCAGACACCTTTTGTCGTGAAAATACGGCAAAAGGTGTTTTATATTTTCCGTTTTATAGGAAACTGCGTTTTGCAGTTTGTCAGATTGGAAAAGTCTGAATGCTTGTTTTATGACAAAGGAGATGGTAATGTGGACAGCAGGAATATACTTTTTCATTTTTCTGGCGCGTACAGGCAGCAGGATTTTTACAAAGGAGAGGACATAGAGGAGATTGACTGTGAGCATCTGCAGGGGACCAGCTGCTGTCTGGATAAGAAAACCAGAGAATGGCTGGAAGAGAGGATCGAAGCCGAAGGAACCGGAGGAATCCATTTTCTGGATTCCGGAAATTATCACTATATGACGAGGCTTTGGATCGAACAGATCACACAGCCATTTGATCTTTTGGTTTTGGATCATCACACAGATATGGATGTTCCGATGCTGAAGGAACTTCTGACCTGCGGAAGCTGGCTCAGGGATGCCGTAGAAGGACAGGAAAACCTGAAGGAAGTTTATCTGATCGGGCCGGAGCAGAAAGATGTGGACAGGATCGAAGACTGTCATGAAGAAAGAATGCATATTATAACCCAGGAACAGATGCATCAGGAAAGCAGAAGAAAAAAGGCAGAGGGCGGACGTCCCATCTATATTTCCATTGACAAGGACGTTATGGGAGAACAATGGGCCAGGACAGCCTGGACACAGGGAGATATGACCCTTGAGGAAATGTGCGGTATTCTGGATGATTTCATAAAAAAAAGAGAGGTTTTAGGAGTTGATATCTGCGGAGAAGCTCCCAGGAGCGGAAATGTTGCAAAAGAGTCACTTTGGCGTAATATCAATGAAAAAACCAACGATCTTCTTTTTGAATTTCTGGAAGACTATAAAAAGGCTGGTTTTTTTGAAAAGAGTATGATACAATAACATGGTTATTGAGGCGTTTCCCGAGACTACTGAAAAGCCTGCTTGCCGGAAGAAGGAAGAACAGCCGGTTTTTCAGTTGTTTCGGCGCCTTATAATCAAAACAGGATAAAAGGAGACGAAATTATGACAAAACAGTTTAGTATGGAACTTGCGGGCCGTACGCTGATGGTAGAGATCGGACGCGTAGCAGCCCAGGCAAATGGAGCCGCGTTTATGCACTATGGAGATACCGTTGTGCTGTCAACAGCGACTGCATCTGAAAAACCAAGAGAAGGAATCGACTTTTTCCCTCTGAGTGTAGAATATGAAGAAAAGTTATATGCGGTAGGAAAGATTCCGGGAGGTTATTTAAAGAGAGAGGGGAAACCTTCTGAGAACGCGATTCTGACAGACAGGGTAATTGACCGTCCAATGAGACCGCTGTTCCCGAAAGATTACCGCAATGATGTAACTTTAGACAATCTGGTTATGTCAGTAGATCCGGACTGCAGCCCGGAATTGACTGCAATGCTGGGATCCGCGATCGCAACCGCAATTTCTGATATCCCATTTGACGGGCCTACCGCATCTACGATGGTTGGTCTGGTCGATGGTGAATTTGTGATCAATCCGACTGCGGAACAGAAAAAAGTATCCGATCTGGCGCTTACGGTTGCTTCCACAAGAGAAAAAGTCATCATGATCGAAGCCGGCGCCAATGAAGTGCCGGAAGACGTTATGCTGGAAGCTATTTTCAAGGCTCATGAAGTCAATCAGGAAATCATCCGATTTATTGATGGAATCGTAGCGGAATGTGGAAAAGAAAAGCATGAATATGAACATCACACGGTAGATCCGGAGATGTATGAAGATATGGTTTCCTTTATTACGCCGGAAGCTATGGAAGAGGCAGTCTTTACGGATGACAAGCAGACAAGAGAAGCGAATATCCGTGAGATTGAGGAAAAACTGGAAGAGCGTTATGCAGAAAACGAAGAATGGCTGGATCAGGTGTCAGAAGCTGTTTATAATTTCCAGAAAAAGACAGTCCGCAAGATGATCTTAAAAGACAAGAAACGTCCGGACGGCCGTGATGTGAAACAGATTCGTCCGCTTCACGCAGAAATTGACTGTCTGCCGCGTGTTCATGGTTCTGCCATGTTCCAGAGAGGACAGACTCAGGTTATGACCGTTACGACGCTGGGATCCCTGTCAGAAGCACAGAGACTGGATGGAATCGATGTAAATGAAACAGAAAAGAGATATATGCATCACTACAATTTCCCATCTTACTCTGTTGGAGAGACAAGACCGAGCAGAGGACCGGGACGCCGGGAGATCGGACACGGAGCTCTGGCAGAGCGTGCGCTTGTTCCGGTACTGCCTGCGGTAGAAGAATTCCCTTATGCGATCCGTACAGTATCCGAAATCATGGAATCCAATGGTTCCACATCTCAGGGAAGTATCTGTGCATCTTCTCTGTCATTGATGGCTTCTGGTGTGCCGATCAAGGCGCCGGTTGCCGGAATTTCTGTCGGACTGGTAACAGGCGAGACGGACGATGATTATATTATCCTGACAGATATCCAGGGATTAGAGGACTTCTTTGGCGACATGGACTTTAAGGTTGCAGGTACTGACAAAGGAATTACAGCGATCCAGATGGATATTAAGATTCACGGACTGACAGAGCAGATCATCCGGGAAGCGATCGCAAGAACGAAAGAAGCAAGAACTTATATCCTTCATGAGGTAATGAACCCTGTGATCGGTCAGGCAAGAGATCATGTTGGAAAATATGCTCCTAAGATTTCCCAGTATACGATCGATCCGGAGAAGATTTCAGAAGTTATTGGAAAACAGGGTAAGACGATCAATGGAATCATCGATGAGACCGGAGTTAAGATTGATATTGATGAGAGCGGAAGAGTGGATATCTTAAGCGAAGATCAGGCGATGATCGATAAAGCCATCAGCATTATCAAATCCATTGTGGAACCTTTGAATGTGGGTGACATTTACGAAGGAGAAGTCGTGCGCATTATGCCGTTTGGCGCTTTCGTTCAGCTTTCTCCAAATAAGGATGGAATGATCCATATTTCCAAACTGGCAAAAGAAAGAGTCAATAAGGTAGAAGATGTTGTCAATATTGGTGATAAAGTTGCTGTTAAGGTATTGGAAATCGATAAGATGGGAAGAATTAACCTGAAGCTGGAAGAGAAAATAGAAGATTAGACATAGAAAATAAAAACCGGACATATCCTCTGTGTCCGGTTTTTGCATAGGAGATAAAAATGAAGCATATGATACTGGCATCTGCCTCTCCAAGGCGGAAAGAAATTTTTGAACTGGCAGGACTGTCATTTGATGTGGTGCCAAGCCATGTTCAGGAAGTGATTACAAAAGAGCGTCCTGAGGAAGCGGTCATGGAATTATCCGGCCAGAAAGCGTGGGATATCTGGAAGAAAACGCAGGGAGACGAGATTGTCGTAGGAGCGGACACTGTGGTTGTGTCAGAAGGAAAAATTCTTGGAAAGCCGAAGAATGAAGATGATGCGGCAGAAATGCTTTCCATGTTAAGCGGCAGCGTCCATCAGGTATATACAGGGGTGACTGTGATCTGCGAAGGAAAAGAGACCTCTTTTTATGAAGAAACCAAGGTGCGCTTTTATGAAATGGAGGATCAGGAAATCCGGGATTATATCCGCACCGGTGAGCCGATGGATAAGGCAGGAGCCTATGGAATCCAGGGGAAGGCAGCGGTGTTTATCCGGTCCATTGAAGGAGACTATTATAATGTGGTGGGATTTCCGATTGCAAGATTTATGCATGAGATGAAAAAAATCTTATCGCAGACAAAGAAAGGGATTTGATATGGAAAAGATAGCGATTGTAACGGACAGCAACAGTGGAATCACCCAGCAGGAAGGAAAAGAGCTGGGGATTTTTGTGCTCCCTATGCCGTTTTACATTGATGAGACACTGTACTTTGAAGAGATTACACTGACTCAGGAAGAATTCTATGAGAAACTTAAAAATGATCAGGATATTAAAACATCACAGCCTGCGCCGGGAGATGTGACGGATCTCTGGGATAAACTTCTGAAAGATTACGATCAGATTGTTCATATTCCTATGTCCAGCGGTCTGAGCAGCTCCTGTGCCACAGCGGCAATGCTTGCAGAAGATTATGAAGGAAAGGTGCAGGTCGTGGATAACCAGAGAATTTCTGTTACCCAGCGGCAGTCTGTTCTTGATGCTCTGCGGCTTGGAAAAGAGGGCAGAAGCGCCGGGGAGATTAAAGAAATCCTGGAAAAAGAGAAATTTGACAGTGGGATCTATATTATGGTGGATACTTTAAAATATCTGAAAAAGGGCGGACGGGTAACGCCTGCTGCCGCGGCCATAGGAACAGTGCTGAATATTAAGCCGGTACTTCAGATCCATGGAGAAAAACTGGACGCATATGCAAAAACACGAGGAGTTAAGACTGCCAGGAAGAAAATGATCGCTGCGATCCAAAAAGAGATGGAAGAGAGGTTCCCGGATGGTGATTATAAGAAACATGCGTATCTGCAGGCTGCTTATACAGGAAACCGGGAAGATGCCGATGAATGGGCAAGGGAATTGAAAGAAGCGTTCCCGGGAATGGAATTTCATATGGATCCGCTTTCTCTGAGTGTTGCCTGCCATATCGGATATGGCGCGCTGGCTGCCGCATGGACCCGGAAACATTTTGAGTGTTAAATTTTAGTAAAATCCTTATACTTTCTATGGTATAAGGATTTTTTTATGCTAGAATAAATGCGATTACGCAGTTGAGGAGAATGCATATGGAAATGAAACAGGTATTAGTAACGGCAGTAGACATTGGAGCCTGCCTGCTCGTATCCGGAGGAGGGGTCTCCAGGGTGGAAGATACGATCAACAGAATCTGCAGGGCATATGGAGCAAAAGAAACCGATGTATTTTCGATTACTTCAAGCATCGTTGCTTCTGTCCGGGATGACAGCGGAGAAGTATACACAAGAACGAAACGAATCAAAGAATATCACACAGATTTTACAAAACTGGATCAGTTAAATCGGCTGTCCAGATATATCTGTGAGAATCAGCCGGATCTTCAGGAGGTCAGAAAACGCCTGAAGAAGATCGAACAGGGAGACGGGCAGAGTCTTGAGAAGCGGACCCTGGTATCAGCCGTGATCGCTGCGTCTTTTACGGTGTTTTTCGGCGGCGGATGGCAGGAATCTCTGGCGGCTTTTGTGATCGGCGGTCTGGTCATGCTGTTTCGGGAGTATATGAAGAAATTTCTGATCAATCGTATGTTTCTGGATTTTTTATCTGCCTTTCTTGTGGCATCGGCAGCCTACGGAATTTCAAAGACAGGATCAGCGCCGGGATATGGGGAGGTAATCATCGGAAATATCATGCTTTTAGTGCCGGGAGTTGCTTTTGTCAATGGTCTGAGAGATATGATCAGCGGAGATACGATGTCGGGAATCCTGACAGTATGTGAATCAGTGATTCTGGCAGTGTTTCTGGCAGGCGGTTCTTTTGCCGCAATTGTATTGTGGGGAGGTGTTATATAAAATGGAAGGAATCATACAGATTGCAGCAAGTTTTGCGGGAAGCACAGGGTTTGCGGCATTATATCATCTTCACGGAAAAAAGCTGTGGATTTCCGGACTGGGAGGAATGGTATGCTGGGCTTCCTATCTTGGATTTCAAAATGTGATAGAAAACGCGTTCCTGACCAATCTGTTTGCCACGATAGCCGCAACGGCGTATGCGGAACTGATGGCAAGAACACAGAAAACGCCGGTAACGGTTTATCTTATCAGCGCCATTATCCCCATGGTTCCGGGAGGTACGCTGTATTATACGATGAACTATGCCATTGCGAAGGAATGGAGTTTATTTTCAGAGTACGGACAAAGAACCGTTATGATTGCCGCGGCAATGGCAGGAGGGATTATGATCGCGTCTTCATTTTTCAAAATGTACAGCCAGATCCGCTGTTATTACACAAAGAAGAAATAAAAGAATTATTTTTGATCGTTTGATCCAAAAAGCTTCTCTCTGCTGCATAGGAGAGGAGTTTTTTGAATATATCAGATAAAAAGGAAAAAATTATGGCTGAAGATGAGAAGCTGGAAAATGAATTAAATCTGGCGCTGGAGATGACTCCTCAGGAGAGGGAAAAATCCCTGGATCTTGATGCAGGTTATGATAAGGAGGAAGACCGCTGGGAGATTTTGTTTCAATATGCGGGGGAGCTTCGGCCGGAAGAATTTCCGGAAGGAATCCAGGTAGAATTTTTAAGTCAGGGATATGGAATTGCTTATCTGCCGGAAAAGGACCTTTTAGCATTTGCTGACCTGCCACAGATCATTTACGTGGAAAAACCGAAAAATCTTCTTCTGGAACGGGAAGAAGGGATCGCGGCATCCTGTATGATATCAGTGAAAGCACCTCCGGATGATTTGTCTGGAGAAGGTGTTTATGTGGCTGTTCTGGATACCGGGATTGATATTTTTCATCCGGATTTTATCGATGAAGAGGGAAATACGCGGATCGCCGTGCTGTGGGATCAGACGATTCCCGGCAGTCCTCCGGCTCCTTTTCAACAGGGAAGCATATACACAAAAGAAGAAATCAACCAGGCTCTCCACGAGCCGGGCGGCAGATCGCTTGTTCCATCTACAGACGGGACAGGACATGGCACTCATGTGGCGTCTATTGCTGCCGGGAGAAGAGGGGTTGCGCCCAGGGCGGAACTCATCGTTGTCAAACTGGGAAATGCTGATGGAAGGGGTTTTCCAAGGACAACACAGCTGATGTCAGCTCTGGAATACGCAATAAAATTTGCCCAGGATCACGGGCGCCCGGTGGCAGTTAATATAAGCTATGGAAACAATTACGGGGACCACAGAGGAAATTCCCTGCTGGAGACATTTGTGACCAGTATTTCAGGAAGCTGGAAAAGTACGATCTGTATCGGAACAGGCAATGAAGGGGATACAGGACGGCATAAACATGGGCGGATAAGGCAGGATGCGGAACGAATTTTGTTTGATATTGCTCCATTTGAACCGAATATAAATCTGCAGCTTTGGAAACATTTTACAGATGATTTTCAAATGGAACTGACTGCTCCTTCCGGAGACAGACATCTGATCCGGCGGCAGCAGGGAAAGGCCGTATACCGCTATGGAGATACCGGGGTCTACGTGTATTACGGAGAACCGACCCCATACAATGAGCTTCAGGAAATTTATTTTGCTTTCCTTCCGGAAAAGGGGGACAGCATTGAAAGCGGACAGTGGGAACTGAGACTGATTCCAGAACGGATAATAAATGGAAGATATGACCTGTGGCTTCCGGTTTCATCCGGAAGCAGCGCCCAGACCAGATTTCTGGAGCCATCGCTTACGTTAACACTTACAATTCCGTCCACAGCCCGTAAGATTATAGCAGCAGGTGCATACAATGTACGGCTGAATGCCTATGCGGGATTTTCCGGGCGGGGAGATGAAGAAGTATGTATGGAAAAACCAGATCTTGCAGCGCCGGGGACCGGGATTCTTGGGGCGGCGCCGGGAGGGGGAGAATCGGTCATGTCCGGAACCTCCATGGCAGCGCCCTTTGTTTCCGGTGCCTGTGCACTTATGATGGAATGGGGAATTGTAAAAGGAAATGATCCATATCTGTATGGAGAAAAAGTAAGAGCCTGTCTTCAGCGTGGTGCAAGAAAAATGAATGGATTTACAGAATATCCAAATTCTCAGGTAGGATATGGACGGCTTTGTGTGAGGGAAAGCCTGCCGGAGAAAGGGAGAGAATTGTGAAATTTGTATAGATTTAAATGAAATTCTCGACATTGTATAGAAAAAGTGATACAATAGTACAGTTATTTAAAGCACTAAAGTGAAAAAGAAGGAAGAAACACTATGAAGATTATTGTATGCATGAAACAGGTGCCGGCAGGAACAAATGTTGAGATCGATCCTGAAACCGGTGCAATGAAGCGTATGTCCGGAGAGACAAGGACGAATCCATATGATTTGTTTGCCCTGGAAACGGCGCTTCTGCTTAAGGAAAAGATGGGAGGAACAGTAACCGTGCTGACCATGGGTCCGGCACAGGCCGAAGAAATGATGAGAGATGCCTATACGATGGGTGCGGATGAAGCAGTCATCCTGTCAGACAGAAAGTTTGCCGGGGCAGATGTCCTGGCAACTTCGTATGCTCTGAAACAGGGGATTGAAGTCATCGGAGGAGCAGATCTCATTTTATGCGGCAGACAGACGACAGATGGAGATACGGCGCAGGTAGGACCTGCAATCGCAGAGCATATGGGGATCCCGCATGCCGCCTGGGTATCAGAAATTGTAAATGTCAGGGAAGACGCCATCTGTGTGAAGCAGGATCTTGCCAGCGTAACCCAGGTTTCAGAACTGCCATTTCCATGTCTGATCACAGTAGATAAGGATATCTGTGTTCCAAGACTTCCGTCCTACCGGCTGATGAGGGAGACGGAAGAACGGCCGGTCAGAATTTTAAGTTTCAAGGATATGCCGGATCAGGATCTGAGCCGGTATGGGCTGATCGGATCACCGACAGCCGTTGAGCGGATGTTTGCACCACCGGAGACACAAAAACAGGTGTATCTGGAAGGGAACGCAGACGAGAAAACAGAGCAGCTGTTTTCAGTTCTGACAGAAGAGAAAATTATCTAGAGGAGAATCAAATATGGATTTTTTAAAATTTAATGCGCAAAAATGCAGTTTATGTGGAATCTGCGTTGAAAAATGTCCGTTTGGCGCTTTGACAATGGAAGATGATGGGATCAAAGTGTCAGAAAACTGCCGCATGTGCGGGATTTGTGTACGGCAGTGTCCGGAAGAAGCAATCAAATTCGAACAAAGAGCGAAGGAATTTGATAAAAGCCAGTGGAAAGATTTCCTGATTTATGTGGAACAGGAACAGGGAGATATCCATCCGGTAACTTATGAACTGATCGGAGAGGCCAGAAAAATGGCGGAAAAAGCCGGATACAAGGTAAACTGTGTGATCGTTGGAGGAGAAGGAACCCGTAAAAATGCTCAAAAGCTTCTTCCTTACGGAACAGACAAGGTCTATGTCTATGAACATCCGGGATTTGAGGGATTAAAGGCAGACTGCTATACAGATGCTGTGGCAGACTGTATTGCGGCGACAAAACCAAGTTCCGTGCTGATCGGAGCAACGGCTTTTGGACGTTCCATGGCTCCGAGACTGGCAACCAGATTTCATACTGGCCTGACAGCAGACTGCACGACGCTTGATATTAAGCCAAATACGGATATGGTACAGATTCGGCCTGCGTTTGGCGGCAATATCATGGCTCAGATCGGAATCACCAAATCAAGACCTCAGTTTGCAACGGTCAGGTACCGGGTTATGGACCGTGCCAAAAAGGTAGAACATCCTGCCGGAAAAATTATAGAATGTCCGGTGAGCGATGCCATGGCATATTCCAAGATTAAGATTCTGTCTTCTGAAGTTATCCAGAAGCAGAAGAGTCTGGAAGAAGAGGATATTATTGTAGTTGCCGGAAGAGGTGCCCGCAATGAAAACGGAGTCAGACTCTGTCAGGAACTGGCAGATGTCCTGGGGGGACAGCTTGCGTTTACCCGGCCGATGGTAGAAGATGGATTTGGAGATACAGCACATCAGATCGGATTGTCCGGACGGACGGTACGGCCAAAACTGATCATTACCTGTGGTGTATCCGGCGCAATCCAGTTTACTTCCTGTATGAATGGATCTGAGTATATTGTGGCGGTCAATACGGACCCTGACGCTCAGATCTTTAAGACAGCCAATTACTGCCTGGTGGATGATCTGTTTCAGATCGTTCCAAAACTGACAGAAATGTTGAAAAAGCGAAAGGAGGATGACGAAGATGGCGTATCCTTATAAGAAAATGCAGGAAGAAGATTTTGACTATATACGTTCGGTTACCGCAGAAGACCGTGTCTGGACTGGTGACGAGATTGCCAGAGAATATTATCATGATGAAATGCCGGAATATGGAGAATATCCGCCGGAACTTTATGTAGAAGTGGAGAATACAGAGGAAATTTCCAAGATTATGGCATATGCTTATCAGGAAAATATCCCGGTAGTATGCAGAGGGGCAGGAACCGGTCTTGCCGGAGGAGCAACCTGCAAATACGGCGGTATTATGCTTTCTATTATGCGTATGAACCGGATTTTCCCGGTGGACCATAAAAACCAGACCATTACAGCTGAGCCGGGAGCCCTCCTGATTGATATCCAGGCGGCGGCAGCGGCAGAAGGATTGTTTTACCCTCCGGATCCGGGAGAAAAGACGGCATCCATAGGAGGAAATGTTATTACCAATGCCGGCGGAATGAAAGCGGTTCGTTACGGGCTTACGAGAGATTTTGTAAGGTGTATGGAAGTGGTGCTTCCGGATGGTTCGATTATGAACTTTTCATCAAACGTAGTAAAAAATACAACAGGATATGACTTAAAAGACTTGGTGATCGGTTCAGAGGGAACTCTCTGTATTCTGACACAGGTTACGTTAAAACTTCTGCCGGCTCCGACCTGCTCCTGCACTCTGGTCATGCCATTTGCCAGTCTGGAAGAGTGTGCGGATATGGTGCCGAAAGTACTGGAACTCCCATTTGTGCCGACGGCCATTGAGTTTCTGGAAAGAGAACTGATTGATATCGTAGAGCGGCGTCTTCATAAGTTCTTCCCGGTGAAAGAAGGAGAAGCAGTCCTGATCGTTATGTATGACGCATCCAGCAGGCAGGAATTAGACAGCGCGGTACGGGCAGCTTCAGAAGCAGCACTGGCCAATGGCGCTTTTGACTGCTGTATTGCGGCAACGCCGGAGAGAGCCGGCTCTGTTTGGGATGTACGAGGTGCGATTCTGGAAGGAATGAAGGCGGACTCTGTGTCTCAGGAAGAATGTGATGTGGTTGTTCCGAGATCAAGAATCGCGGAATATGTAAAGAAGGCCAAAAAAATCGCGCTTTCCCATGGAATACGGGTAGAACCCTGCGGTCATTGTGGAGACGGAAATATCCATACAGAGATGCTGCGGGGGCCGGAGATGAGCGATGAAGAATGGAAGAGCGCAACTCATGCAAGTCTGACAGAATTATATGCTTTGTCAAAAGAATTAGGAGGACAGCTGTCCGGAGAACATGGAATAGGAAACGGAAGATTAAAATTCCTGGAGGAATTTGTAGGGCCGAGAATGATCCAGCTCTATAAATCTGTAAAGCTGGCCTTTGACGATAAGCTGATACTGAATCCGGGCAAAGTGGTAGAGTTCCAGGAAGACCGGATGTAGGAACCATGAAAGGAAGAGGAAATGAGCGAAAAGAGCAAAATATTAATTGATAAGAGCAGAATGCCTCTGGCCATGGGAGTGGCCTTTGTGGCATTTACGACCCAGTTTGGAGGAGGATTCGCCTCAGGAGCACAGATTTATCAGTATTTTATTAATTATGGGATCTGGTGTCTGGTGCTTCCAATCGTAACCCAGGGATTATACGCCCTGTTTTTCTGGTATGGCATGCGCTATGCTTATAAGCATAAAACATATGACTATCGAAGTTTTTCAGATAAGTTTTATGGAAAAACAAGATTTGTGATGTCGAATCTCTATGAAATCTGTTATCTGATCATGATTGGAACAGCTTCTGCAGCGGCTTTTGCCACTGGAGGATCTACGATCGCGGCATTGTTTGATATTCCATACTGGCTGTGTACGGTTATCATCGGAGCATTTATCTTTGTCATTGCTCTGTTTGGAACCAATGTGGTTCGAAAATGTGCGTCAACACTGAGTGTACTGATCATTATCGGTCTTGTCTTAGTGCTGGTTCCAAATATCATTGCCCAGTGGGGAACGATCGTTGAATCTGCTTCCCGTATGATGTCAGGAGAAATGGCGGTCATTTCCAAAGAAAGCGGAAATTTTGGACCGGCTCTCTGGTCTGCGGTTCTCTATTTCTTTTTCCAGCTGGCCTCTGTATCTGTTATGTATCAGCATATGGAAGATATCACAGACGTAAGGCAGATTAACCGGGCAGCAGTTGGAATGTTCATCTGCAACTTTCTGGCAATGGAGTTATCTATTATCGGACTGCTGGCAGTTAGTTTCGCTTCCCAGCTTGTGACGGCAGAGGTGCCGATGCTGGTTCTGGTACAGCAGGGCGTAGGATCTGGAATTCTGACTCCGATCATCTCCATCCTGATCATTCTTGGAGCAATTTCAACGGCCGTGAATATGATTTCAGGAATCGTCACCAGGTGTGTGAATGCTGTAGAAAAAAGAATCCGGGATTCAAGACGGAAAAGCCAGGGTCATCTTGCGAGAAATGCAGTTTTTACGCTGCTGTTTACATTTCTTGCCTTTGCCATTGCTCAGTTTGGACTGATGACAGTTGTCAGCAAAGGATACGCTTATCTTGGATATGCGGCGCTGATTACATTGTTTATCCCGTTTGTACTTCATGCGGCTGTCACAAGAGGAAGAGAGATCTGACGAAAAAAGGAAAAAGAAAGATTTTAAGCTGTTCTGTCACGCGTCCGTCAAAAAAAGAGGTGAAACCGGAAGGGTTTTGTGTTATACTCAACATCGTACCGAAACTTTTATAAGACAGGAGAATAACTATGGATCGTAAGATAAAAAGGATCGTTATCATTGTTCTGGCGGTGATCCTTGTCCTGCTTGTTTTTTCAGGATATGGTTATGTTGCACAGAAGATGACGGCGAATGACGGAATAGAATATCTCAATAACAAGGAGTACCAGAAGGCCTATGAGAAATTTCATAAGGCAGCCGGCAAATTTACATTATTTTGGACAAAACAGAAAACAGATGTGCTGCTGTATGAAGGAGAGGCTCTGTATCAGCTGGAACGATATGATGACGCAATTGAGGTCTATGACCGGCTGATCGATAAGGGAGAGAGCCGGGGATATTCTTTTAAAGCATTCTGTTATGCAGGAAAGGGAAATGAATCCAAGGCAATCGAGGTCTGCAATGAGGGCATAAAAGAGATGCCGGAAGCAGGAAACATTTACTGTACCAAATATGGAATTCTTGCGAAACAGGAAAAGTATGAGGAAGGAATCAAAGTACTGGAAACCGCTCTGGATCAGGATAATTTAGAAGACAGAAAAGAAGTCCTGTTTACACGGATCGGAGCTTATGAGTCAACTTTTGATTTTGACAAGGCGTATGAATATGCCAAGGAGTTTGTCAAAGAATATCCAAACGATAAAGACGGGAAGAAAGAACTGACATTTTTGGAAACAAGATAATCGGAATTTGATCTATTTGAGGAAATCGAAAGATTTCCTCTTTTTTTTATGCAGCGAAATATAATTACGGCAAAAAGAAAAATAAAATTTCGCAAAATAGATATTGACAAAATTATATTTCGTAAATATAATGTAATTACAAAATAAAATTTCGCGCGAAACAAATATACAAAATATTATTTTTTTAAAGAAGGAGAATCATAATGCACTTGATTTTAGCGGGGCATGGGAAGCTGGCACAGGAGATTGTGAATTCCGCCAATATGGTGTTTGGACAGATGGATCAGCTGGATGTGGTAACTTTTCTGCCTGGTGAAAACACAGAAACATTAAAAAGGAAATATCAGGAAATCATAGATCAATGTCCGGAAGACGAGGAAATTCTCTTTCTGGTGGATTTGTTCGGCGGAAGTCCTTATAATGCGGCTTTTGAGATCGTCATGGGTCAAAAAAGGATGGATGTGATCACCGGACTGAGCCTTCCGATGCTGATTGATGCGGCAGGTATTCGTATGATGAAAGAAGGAATCAAAGCATCTGAAGTGTATGATGAACTTGGGACAGATTCCTATGTCCGTTCCTGTCAGGCAATGCTGGAAAAAACGTCAGAAGAAAAAAATGAGGAGGATGACGAACTATGAAAATTAATTTAGTAAGAATCGATGACCGTCTGATCCATGGACAGGTTGCAACGGTTTGGGCCAAAGAAGCAAATGCAGAAAGAATCATTATCTGCAGCGATGAAGTAGCAAAAGATGAAATCCGTAAAACTCTTCTGCTTCAGGTCGGACCTCCGGGAGTTAAGGTAAGCGTGGTAAGTGTGGCAAAAGCGGTTCGTGTATATAACAATCCAAAATATGAAAATGATACAGTATTCTTCCTCTACACCTGCCCGCAGGATGTGCTGCGCATGGCAGAGGCAGGAGTGCCGATCAAGAGTGTAAATGTTGGAGGAATGGCATTTAAGACCGGAAAACACCAGATTACAAAAGCTGTATCTGTGGATGATGACGATGTGGCAGCGTTTAAAAAACTTCATGAGATGGGAATTGAACTGGAAATTCGTCCGGTTGCAACGGATAAGAAAATCGATCTGATGAGTAAGATCGAAGAATAAGAACAGACAGGAGGATTGAAGAAATGGGATTATCAACGATACAGATTATATTGTTAGTTATCTTTGGATGTATTGCCGGAATGGGAAGTGTTCTGGATTCTTTCCAGACCCACCGGCCGCTGATTGCATGTACGATCGTAGGCGCAATCCTGGGAGATCTTCAGACAGGAATCATCCTGGGAGGAACTTTGGAAATGATCGCCCTTGGATGGATGAACATTGGAGCGGCTCAGTCACCGGATTCCGCATTGGCCAGTATTATTTCCACGATTCTTGTAATCGTAGGAAAGCAGTCTATTTCCGCAGGAATCGCGATTGCTCTTCCTGTGGCAGTGGCAGGTCAGGTATTAACAGTATTTGCGAGAACCGTAACCATTTTCTTCCAGCATGCGGCAGATAAATATGCGGAAGATGCGAACTTCCGTATGATTGATGTCTGTCACGTAACTGCGCTGGTGGTACAGGCTCTGCGTGTGGCTGTACCAACCTTCCTGGTTGCTGCGGTAGTCAGCCCAAGCGGTGTTCAGTCTCTGTTAAACAGCATTCCGGAAGTGATCACAGGCGGTCTGACAGTGGCAGGCGGAATGATCGTAGTTGTTGGTTATGCGATGGTACTTAACATGATGGGTGCCCAGTATCTGATGCCGTTTTTCTTCCTTGGCTTCGTGATTGCGGCCTTTACGGATTTCAATCTGGTTGCCTTCGGAATTATGGGTGCTGTTTTCGCTATCATTTATGTACAGCTGAATCCGAAATTCGCAGATCTTAAGGTAGTCGCTGCACCGGCAGGAACCAGCTCAGGAGCGGCGGATGACGATTTGGATGATGAACTGTAATATGGGAGGAGAACAATGAGTGAGAAGAAATTAACGAAAAAAGATCGAATCAATATGTTTTTAAGGACCAATCTGCAGCAGGCATCCTTTAACTATGAGCGTATGCATGGACTGGGCATGGCGTTTGATATGGTGCCGGCAATCAAGAGGCTTTATGATACAAAGGAAGAAAGAGTTGCGGCGCTTAAGAGGCATCTGACATTTTTCAATGTCACGCCGGGAGCGGTAGGCCCGGTCCTCGGAGTGACCGCAGCCCTGGAAGAATCTAAGGCAAACGGAGCCGATATCGATGAAGGAACCATTGGAAGTATCAAAATCGGACTGATGGGTCCGTTCTGCGGAGTCGGAGATCCTATTTTCTGGGGAACTCTTCGCCCGATCACTGCGGCAATTGGCGCATCTCTTGCCTTAAATGGAAGTCTTTTAGGGCCGGTATTGTTTTTCGTGGCATTTAATCTGGTACGTCTTGCCGCACTGTATTTCGGACTGGAGTTCGGATATAAAAAGGGACTGGATTTCGTACAGCATCTGGCAGGCAATATGCTGCAGAAAGTAACCGAAGGAGCATCCATTCTCGGATTGTTTGTCATGGGTGCGCTGGTATCTGCCTGGACAACGATCAACGTGCCTCTTGTTGTCTCAAAAGTAACGGCAAACGGTAAAACGACAGTTACAACAGTACAGGATATTTTGGATCAGCTGCTTCCAGGTCTCCTTGCTTTAGTCCTGACTCTGATCGTATCAAAGATGCTGAAGAAAAATATCAGTCCGATCGCGATTATCTTTATCTTGTTTATTGTAGGAATCGTTGGATACGGTTTAGGAATTTTAGCATAGCCAGGAGGGAAAAATATGGTAACAAAGGCAGTCAGACTGTATGGAGAGATGGATGTACGACTGGAAGAGTTTCAGCTGCCGGAAATGAAAGAAGATGAAATTCTGGCAGAGGTTGTGACAGACAGCCTGTGTATGTCAAGCTATAAAGCAGTCACTCAGGCGCAGCGGCATAAAAAAGTGCCGGAAGATATTGAAGAAAATCCGGTTATTCTGGGACATGAATTTTGCGGAAGAATTCTTCAGGTCGGAGAAAAATGGAAAGATCAGTATCAGCCAGGTGATAAGTTTGTCATACAGCCGAATATCGGAGATAAGCGGGGATATGCCCCGGGATATTCCTTCCGCTGGATGGGGGGAGATGCAACAAAGATCATATTTTCCAATCAGGTCATGGAGAATGGTTCGCTTTTAAAATATCAGGGAGACACCTTCTTTGAGGGCTCCCTGGTGGAGCCGCTTTCCTGTGTAGTTGGAGCTTTTAATGCCCAGTATCATATGAAAGAAATGTATAGTCATGAGCATGTGATGGGAATTCGGGAAGGCGGAGCCATGGCACTTCTTGGAGCCACCGGCCCTATGGGATTTTTAGCCATTGACTTTGCCATTCACGGACCGAAAAAACCGTCTGTTCTTGTGGTGACCGGGCGGACGCAGTCTAAGATTGATATGGCAGAAAAGCTGTATCCGGTGAAAGAGGCTGCTCAAAACGGTGTAAAGCTGGTTTATGTAAATACAAGAAACATGGAAGATACTGCGCAGACACTCTGTCAGTATACTGAAGACCAGGCAGGATTTGATGATGTAATGATTTTTGCGCCAGACCGGGAGATGGTTTCCTATGGAACTGATATGCTTAAGTATGACGGGTGCCTGAATTTCTTTTCAGGTCCCGCAGACACAGCATTCAGCGCTGATGTGAATTTTTATGATATTCATTATAATTCGACTCATTTTGTAGGGACCAGCGGCGGCAATACAGCAGATATGAAACAGTCCATTGAATTGATTGAGAATAAGACTGTCAATGCGGCAAAGATCGTGACCCATGTCCTTGGGCTGGATCAGGCAGCGGAAACGACAAAACATCTGCCGGAAATCGGCGGAGGGAAAAAAATAGTATATACCCATCATAAATATCCAGTGATCGAAGTTGACAAAATCGGGGAAATAAGTGAAAATAATTTTATTAAAGGATTAAAAACGATTTTGGCAAAACACGGATATTTATGGAGCGGTGAAGCGGAAAGGTATTTCATGAACAATGCTCCTGATATCTGACAGAAAGGGGTATTATGAGCAGCGAAATATCAGTTCGGGATCAAATATTTTCAACATACGGTAGTTTATATGATGCAGAAAAGAAAGTAGCAGATTATTTGATCAGCCACCCGGCAGAAGCAATCGAGATGTCTGTATCAGAGCTTGCGAAGCACTGTGAGGCAAGTCAGGCGACCATTGTCAGATTTTGTAAGAAGATCGGATGCAAAGGATTTCATCAGCTGAAAATCAAGATGGCCGGAGAGCAAAGACAGCAGGAAGAACAGGTGATTTCCAACGAGATCAACCTGGACCATATGGAGCAGTCGCTGAACAACATTTTGGGAAGCAAGCTGGAAGAATTAAAGGCGACATACTCCAATTTTGATCCGAAAGAATTAAGGGAGATCATTGACCTGATCCTGCAGGCGGATATGATCGAATTTGCCGCCATGGGCAATACAATTCCTATTGCGCTGGATGGAACTTATAAGTTCAATCAGCTGGGACTTAAGGCGGTCAGTTCGACTATCTGGGAGAGTCAGGAGGCGTTTTCCCGCCTTCTCAGGGAAAAAGATATTATGTTCGCCATATCAGCGTCCGGAGCATCCAAACATCTGCTCAATATGGTTGAGATTGCAAAAGAAAACAAAGCGGTAACGGTGGCTGTCACCAATCAGGCAAAGTCTCCGCTGGCGGAGGCATGTGACTATGTTCTGCTGACAGCAACGAGGGAACATATTTTCCACGATCAGGTGAGTTTTACAAGAATGGCGGCAATGTCAGTGATTGACTGTCTGTTCCTGTTCTTGTTTTCTACCAAATGGGATTCCTTCAAAAATGTGGCGGAACACGAACAGTCTGTTGCGGAAGAAAAAATGTGATATTTCAGGAAGAATCGGAAACAGATCTGGAGGCATCATAAAACGATGCCTCCTTTTTTGTGTGATAAACAGAGACAGGGGAAATTTTCCTGTCCAATGATAGAAAAGGAGAAAAAAATGAAAGATAGCTGGTTAGATTTAGAAGGAAAAACAGTAATCGTAACCGGAGGCGCATCCGGGATCGGAAAGGCAGTGGCACAGGAATTTTTAAATGTAGGAGCCAATGTGGCAGTTTCAGATATGGCGGAAAAGGCTCCGGATCTGGAAGCCGGACAAGGTCAGTTTGCTTATATAAGAACAGATGTCACAAAACCACAGGAAGTAGAAGAAATGGTACGAAAGGTAACCGAAATCTTCGGAACCATCGATGTGCTGGTGAATAATGCGGGCATCAATATTCCAAGACTCCTGGTGGATCCGAAAAATCCGAAAGGACAGTATGAACTGGATGAGGCTGTATGGGATAAAGTATGCAATGTCAATCTGAAAGGAGTTTTCTTCTGTGCTCAGGCGGCTGCCCGGGTCTTGACAGAAAAAGGAAAAGGAGTCATCATCAATATGTCATCTGAGAGCGGCCTGGAAGGATCTGAGGGACAGAGCGTGTATGCGGCGACAAAAAACGCAGTGAACTCTCTGACCAGATCCTGGGCGAAGGAACTGGGAAAACAGGGCGTCCGTGTGGTCGGCGTTGCGCCTGGCATTATGGAAGCGACCGGGCTTCGTACTTTGGCTTATGAGTCAGCTCTTGCGTATACCAGAGGCATCACAGTGGATGATCTGAGAGCGGGATACGCAAGTACTTCCACAACGCCTCTGGGCCGTTCCGGAAAATTAAGTGAAGTAGCGGATATGTGTGTATATCTGGCAAGCGAAAGAGCCTCCTATGTCCATGGAGTGACGATCAATGTGGCGGGAGGAAAAACCAGAGGATAAGAACACGGAGGTGTAAGATGAATCTACAATCAACATTTCAGATGAACAACGGAAACCGGATTCCGGTCATGGCCATGGGAAGCTGGGACAGCAGAGGCGATGAAGGATATCAGGCCTGCCTGGATGCCCTGGAGGCGGGATACCGCCATTTGGATACGGCAAGCTATTATGAGAATGAAGCGCAGGTGGGAGCGGCAGTCAGGGACAGCGGCGTTCCGAGAGAAGAGATTTTTGTCACCAGCAAAATCTGGTATACAGATATGGTGGAAGGAAAGCAGAAAGCAGCTTTCGAAAAGACATTAAAAGAGCTGGGTCTGGAGTATCTGGATCTGTATCTTCTCCACTGGCCAATCAACGATGTGGCAGGATCATGGAAGGTTCTGGAAAACTATTACGAGCAGGGGCTGATAAAGAACATCGGCGTCAGCAATTTTAATGAAAACCATCTGAAACGGCTGGAGCAGACGGCAAATATCGCTCCGGCAGTGGACCAGATTGAGATTTGTCCGTTCCTCGTGCAGAAAGATACGGTGGATTACTGTCAGGGACAGGGTATCATCGTGGAAGCATGGGGACCGCTGGGGAAAGGAAAGCAGCTTGGGGAGCCGGAAATCATAAAACTGGCGGAAAAATATAAAAAAACGCCGGCGCAGATCATCCTCCGGTGGCATCTGCAGAGAGGCATCGTAAGCCTCCCGAAATCCGTTCACAAAGAGCGGATCATTTCCAACGGAGACATTTTTGACTTTGAATTATCGGAAGAAGATATGAAACTGATGTTTACGATGGATCACAGGGCAGAGACCGGCAGAGGATATCCGGCGGAATACAGAAGAGAATAGGAGAATGCAGACGTGGAAACAGGCCGCAGAACATTCGGAAGGAATCCGATGTTCTGCGGCCTGTTTTTAACCAGGTTTGCCTAGGAGATGTTGCAGAGACAGAAGAACCGGTACATTTTGAAGATGAAGATAATGTGATATTTTTTTTAATTGTCTCCTAGCGTTACTTCTCATATTCTATAATAATTTCTTCTTTTTCAATATGTTCATTTTTTGTGATTTGAAAATCTTTATATATTAGAACTGCATAAAATCCGATGAGCATTAAAAGACAAGAGACAGCGATAAGGACAATACGCTTTATAAAAGTATTCTTTTTCATTTTCTTGCTAAGATAATTGGAATCTGCCTGATTGATGTAAGAATCAACCACTTCCTGAGGTGTTCCAAATTCTCTAATCAAATCTTGAATAGATAGAATTGAATGGTCATCGGCATAATCCTGGACAGTATTTTCAAAACCTTTAAGATATTGACGTTCTTGTTTCCCCAGAATTGGAAATAAGTTTTTTATTTTATGCAAATAAATTGCAGTAAAAGATTTTCTTTTCATAAATAAAATTTCACTCCCTTCTATGAAATTATTCTTGATTCAGACGGCAGAGAATTGCATGAACGCCCTGGATTACTTGCTGGTAATTATCACGAATAGATGCCAGATACTGTTTTCCTTCTGGCTCTAATTTGTAATAAATTCGAGTTCGTTTTTTTCCGACTTTTTTTGAATATTCACTGATATATCCTTCATTTTCTAATTTATAAGTAGCAGAATATAATGTATTTTGTGAAATAGAAAGAGAATTGTCGGATAAATCTTTGATAGATTTTGATATTTGGTATACATAGCTGTCTCCCTTTTCAAGAAGAGATAGAATCAACATTTCTGTAATTCCAGTGATAAAGTTGTTGCGATTTGCCATGTTGATCAAACCTTTCTGTTTCTTGATAATTGTTCTGTATATATTCTAACAGGCAAGATTTATTCAATCAATATTTTGTTATTCAAAATATTGATTGACAGAAATAATAAAAAGATATACTATAAATATAGATTCACAAGTGTAATATAAAATTGACGCAGGCTGCATCAGGAAAGATAAAAAACGGAGGAGGTGAATAACAATATAGGATTGAAGAAGAGAACTTAAATACTAAATAGAAAGGGGAATGGTTATGAAGAAGATAATAATCTTGGCAGGTCCTGTAATGGCTTATTTAATCTGTTATATTATCTGTGGTTTCAGGGAGAGTATATTAAGTCAGGCAGATGTTCCGGTTACCGCTTTCTTTTTGCTGGAATGTTTCGGCTATTGTGTGATTGGAGTGTTGATTTTAGCTGTGGCAGAAACGATCCAAAAGGAAAAACAAGATCAGAGGACAAAGATATTATGTGGTGTTGATATTCTTGTCCCTTTGATAATCTGGATTTTTGGGATAAAAACAGGACGCTTTATCCTAATGACCAATGAATTTGTTTATATATATTTTATTTTTCTGGGTGGGATTTTGTATTCTCTTATAAGAAGAAGTTAAACATATATTATTTCCCGATCAATAAAAACCCCTGTCTGAGTGAAAGTTACCGTTAAACGGCAGACGAGATCTCAGACAGGCTTTTTTACTTCGCAGGAAATTGTGTTCTTTGCTTTTATTTTATGCTGACAAGGAGGGGAGATTCGTTGTATAATATCTGTAGTTTTGTGAGAGAAAGGATGAAAATGGAAATGACCACGATCATAGCAGGAGTGTTTCTGCTGATTTTTGCTCTGCTTATTTTTCTGTGTTTTACCTATATGCAGAATCAGCGGTCCAAATATACTGCTTCCATGTATAAAGAATTTAAGAAAGAATATCAGGGCAGAGCCAGGGTTGCCATGGGATTTTCCCAGACGAATATATTCGCAAAGCCTGTGACTCTTATGCTGGCGGTGGGAGATGATCAGAGAGTCATGGATGCCTGGAGTGTGACCGATCAGGATATGGAACTGGAAGGACGCACCTGTGAGGAATATATTGGAATCGATGTGAAAAAATATGCAGAGATGGATCGGGAAAAAAGAAAGAATGAACTGCTGATGCGAAAAGTTTCGGATCCGAAAAATTCCAAGGAACAGGCATTTGATATGGCAGTACGGCAGATTTTAGAACAAACAACAGGGAATTAAGAATATGGAAGAAATCAGACAGGAACAAAAAGAAAGAGTAATATTAATTGCCGTGGCAGAACGGCAGGAGGAAGCGGAAGAATCATTGGACGAACTGGAGGAACTGGCGAAGACCGCCGGCGCGGAAACTGCGGCAAGGGTGATTCAGATCCGGGAGACTCCTCACCCGGCAACTTATATTGGAAAAGGAAAAATTGATGAGGTTAACGCCCTTTTATATGGAACAGACGCTACGGGGGTTATTTGTGATGATGAATTGTCCCCGGCGCAGATTGGAAATCTGGAGCGTATGCTGGATACAAAAGTCATGGACCGCACCCTTTTGATTCTGGATATCTTTGCCGGAAGAGCCTATACAAAGGAAGGAAATATCCAGGTAGAACTTGCCCAGCTTAAGTACCGGGCATCTAAACTGACCGGACAGGGAACTGCCCTGTCCAGACTGGGAGGAGGAATCGGAACAAGAGGACCGGGAGAGAAAAAGCTGGAGATGGACAGGCGGCTGATCCGCCGGAGGATTTCCCATTTAAAAGCAGAGTTAAGGGATGTAGTCCGGCATCGGGAAGTACAGAGAAAGCAGCGGCAGAGAAACCATGTGCCGGTGATCTGCATTGTCGGTTATACCAACGCCGGGAAATCTACCCTGTTAAATTACCTGACCAACGCAGGTGTTCTGGAGGAGAATCAGCTGTTTGCCACCCTGGATCCGACGACCAAGAGCCTGGAACTCGGCAGCGGACAGACGGTGCTTCTGACAGATACCGTAGGGTTTATCCGGAAACTGCCTCATCATCTGGTGGACGCTTTCCGGAGTACTCTGGAAGAGGCAAAATACAGCGATCTGATTTTCCATGTAGTGGATGCTTCCAATCCTCAGAAAGAAAAGCACATGGAAGTGGTTTATGAGACTTTAAAACAGCTGGGAGCTGTGGGATCTGATGTGATCACAGTGTTTAACAAGATGGATCTGGTGGAACATGATATGGTGTTAAAAGATCCGAAGGCACAGGTGACGGTAAAGATATCAGCCAGGACAGGAGAGGGAGTGGATGAACTCCTTTCTGAGGCAGAGGAACTCCTGCAGAGGAAGAAACTGTATATTGAAAAATTATATCCCTACAGTGAGGCGGGAAAGATACAGATGATCCGCAGTTACGGCCAGCTTGTGAAAGAAGAATACAGGGAAGACGGAATCTACGTGGAAGCATATATTCCAAAAGAAATTTTAGGCAGTGTTTAGGAGGGAGATAAATGATCATTCAAAAGGTGATTAATAATAATGTAGTCAGTACTTTTGATACCAATAACAGGGAGGTCATCCTGATGGGGAAAGGAATCGGATTTCGAAAGAAGGCAGGAGACGAGCTGGATAAAAACAAAATTGAAAAGATCTTTACCCTGGATCAAAGGGCAACGTCTCCTTTCGTTCAGGAAATCATGGCGATCATACAGGAATTTTATGAAGTTTCCCTGGATTCGGAAACACCGGCGTATCAGCGGTTTGCCACCCATCTGGAATATATGGAATCTGAAATTCTTTCCGGCCACCGGAAAGATGAAGAGGATGAAGAAGACGATGTGGAATTTTACGAAAGAAATCAGAAAAAATATCCGGAAGCTTATATCTGCAGTCAGAAAATCGTAGAACATATTGAGGGACACTATCACTGCAGACTGTCTGCCGATGAAAAGATGTATCTGATCATTTACGTCAAACGTCTGATGATGGAAAGAGAGATTTAATCAGGGAAAATTTGTTGACTTAAGAGAAGGTATTTGGTATTATATATGTATTGAATATGGATTGTTACTGGTAAGGCAGGCAAGACCTTTTTCAATGAGTGTGGACTGCATTTATTGGAGGGGGTCTTTTTTTCTTTTTGCGGGTATGAGGCTGCCCGGAATTCCTGCGGCCGCCAACAGCAGTCCGGACGCATATTTTAATAATTCTAAACAAGAGAAGGAGATTTAATTATGGTATCAAAGAAATTTGTCATTGAGAACGAACAGGGATTACACATGAGACCGGCAGGTGTTCTTGCAAAGGCGGTTACAAAATTTGAATCTGATGTAACAATTATTTTTGAAGATAAGAAAATCAACGCAAAGAGCCTGTTAAATATCATTGGTGCCTGCATCAAATGTGGTTCTGAAATCGAATTAGTATGTGAAGGTCCTGATGAAGAAGCAGCACTTGCACATGCAACAGAATTAATCGAATCTGGATTAGGAGAATAAGAACAAATATTTGATAAAAGGACGGGTGTTAGTATGTATAAAGGTATAGGAGCATCTGCAGGAATCGGTATCGGAAAGGTTGTCGTAATTAAGGAACAGGAACTTAATTACACAAAGACAACGATCGAAGATACAGAAGCAGAAAAGAAACGTTTAAGCGATGCCATTGAAGTTTTCATTGAGAAAACCACCCAGATGGTAGAAGCAATGAAAGTAACTGCTGGAGAGCAGGAATCTGAGATTCTGGAAGGACATATTCTTATGATTCAGGATCCGGCGATCACAGAGCAGATTGAAGCGAAGATCGATGGAGAGAAGATCAACGCGGAAGCAGCGGTTGAAGAGGCGTGTGATTTCTTCGCGCAGATTTTTTCAATGGCAGAAGACGAATTAACCCAGCAAAGAGCTTCTGACTTAGGTGATATCAAAACTCGTTTGATTAAAATTTTACTTGGCATTGAAGATGTTGATATCAGTGCAGTACCGGCAGGTACGGTTTTGGTCGCAGAAGATCTGACACCATCCATGACGGCTGGCATCAATCCGGATAATGTTGAAGGTGTATTGACTGAGATTGGAGGAAAGACTTCCCATTCTGCAATTATCTGCAGATCTATGGAAATCCCTGCAGTCTTAAGTATTGAGAATATCACATCCATTGTCCAGGATGGAGATGAAGTTGTATTAGACGGTGCAACAGGGGAAGCTTATGTAAAACCAGAAGCTTCTATTGTTGAAGAATATAAAGAAAAGAAAGCAAAATTCCTGGAAGAAAAAGCGGCACTGGCTAAGTTCGTAGGAAAACCATCTCAGACAGCAGATGGACATGTTGTAGAACTGGTTGCCAATATCGGAGGACCGGATGAAGCAGCAGGCGTATTAGAGAAAGATGGAGAGGGTGTTGGCTTATTCAGGACAGAATTCCTGTTCATGGAAAGCAATGACGTTCCATCAGAAGAATCTCAGTTCGAGGCTTATAAGAAAGTAGCAGAAACTCTGGAAGGAAAACCGGTTATCATCCGTACACTGGATATTGGAGGAGATAAGGCGCTTCCATATCTTGGACTTCCAACAGAAGAAAATCCATTCTTAGGATTCCGTGCGGTACGTTTCTGTCTCCAGCGTCCGGAGATTTATAAACCTCAGTTAAGAGCACTGCTTCGCGCAAGTGCTTTCGGAAAGATTCGTATCATGGTTCCGCTTGTTACCTGCGTAGATGAACTTCGCGCAGTGAAAGCCCTGATCGAAGAGATCAAGGGTGAATTAGACGCGGAAGGAATCGCGTACGATAAAGACATCGAAGTCGGTGTTATGATGGAAACAGCTGCAGCCAGCTTGATTGCAGACATTCTTGCAAAAGAAGCAGATTTCTTCAGTATCGGTACAAATGACTTGACTGGATATACAATGGCGGCAGACAGAGGAAATCCAGATGTTGCTTATCTGTACTCTGCATATAATCCGGCAGTTCTTCGTTCTATCAAGAATATCATCGGAGCTGCAAACAAAGAAGGCATTATGGCAGGTATGTGCGGAGAAGCGGCAAGCGATCCGCTGTTAGTTCCAGTACTTCTGGCATTTGGATTAAATGAGTTTTCAGTAAGCGCAACAGCAATCCTTGCAACAAGAAAAGTTATGTCTCTGTGGACAATGGACGAATGCAAGGCACTGGCTGATGAAGTGATGCAGCTGGAGACAGAGAAGGAAGTAAAAGAATTATTGCAGGAGAGAGCGAGAAGCTAAGACAAGCTTTCGAACATAGGAAAAGGTTCCGTACAGACGGGACCTTTTCTGTTTTTTAAAGATAAAGTGTATACAGTATTATACTGGACAGGAGGTGAGATGAAGAAGTGAGTATGACGGAAGAAGGAAAAAAGGTGCTGGCAGTTTTGGATGAAAAAAAGATTCCATATGAATGTATAGAACATGAACCTGTTTATACGGTGGAAGAGATACAGGAAAAGAATTTATGGCACCATAAAGATGGCATTGGCGCCAAAAATCTGTTTTTAAGAGACGGCAGCGGGAAGAGACATTTTCTCGTTGTGATCCGGGATGACAAACAGGCAGACTTGAAACAGGTACGGGCAGAGATAAAAAGCTCCCGGCTGAGTTTTGCGTCAGAGGAACGTCTGGAACGGTATCTTCACGTATCGCCAGGATCGGTATCTCCTCTTGGAATTCTGAATGATACAGAATGTATGGTTGAGGTCTTTTTTGACCAGGATCTGAAACAATATTCTTATATGGCAGTTCATCCCAATGATAACCGGGCAACTCTGTGGATGAAAACGGAGGATCTGGTGAAGATCATCAAAGAACATGGAAACTCTTTTGCCTGGATTCGTATTTAAGATAGAAACTTACTAGGATTTTTTCTCGGAATGTTATATACTAAGAAAAGGAAACCAAACAAACATTCTGATAAAACTCTGAAAGGATTGGAAAATTGTTCATTTTAATTTGTCTGGATGATAAAAACGGAATGATGTTTCATAACAGAAGACAGAGCCAGGATCGGGGACTGAGAGCATATATCCGTCAGCTGATAGGAGATGCTAGGATTTATATGAATCAGTATACAAGAAAACTGTACCGGGAATTTCCGCAGGCAGTTGTCTGTGAGGATTTTCTGTTCCGGGCCCGGGCTGGTGATTATTGTCTTGTGGAGGATCAGAAACTTTGTCCAGTGGAAGACCGGATTGAAAAAATTTATGTCTTTCGATGGAATAAAGTTTATCCGGCAGATCAGACGCTGGATCTTTCCCTGGATGACTGGACCTTGGAGAGCAGCCGGGAATTTGATGGATCCACCCACAGAATTCTCCAGGAAACGTACATCAGATGACGTGTTCATGTCAAAAGACATGAAATCAGATCCATTCAGAGAATATAAATTGGGGGAAGAAAAGGCATGAAGAGATTGATGAAGAAAGTCACCGTCCTTTTTATGGCGGTAATTTTTGCCGCGGCGCTGTGGGGGTGCGGGACAGAAGGAACAGGAAAGAAAGACAGCACCAGTCAGGAAACGGCGCAGAGCAGCAGCATCCCGGACTATTCCGGCAAGATGACCATCGTGCTGGATGATAATCGGCCGGATTTTGATGAGGATGATCTGACGGAAAAGTCATATGAATCCTACAGCGACCTGGATGATGAAGGAAGATGTCAGACGGCGCAGGCCTGTATCGGCAAAGATATTATGCCGACAAAAGAGAGAGGCGCTATCGGAATGGTAAAACCAACCGGCTGGCATACGGTCAAATATGATAACGTGGATGGAAAATATCTGTATAACAGGTGTCATCTGATCGCTTATCAGCTGACCGGTGAAAATGCCAATAAGAAGAACCTGATCACAGGAACCCGGTCTTTTAATGTGGATGGAATGCTTCCATATGAAGAAATGGTAGGAGATTATGTCCGTGAGACAGGAAATCATGTTCTTTACCGGGTAACTCCTGTTTTTGAGGGAGATGACCTTGTGGCGAAAGGGGTCCAGATGGAGGCAATGTCAGTAGAGGACAAAGGAGAGGACATAGAGTTTAATGTCTTTGTCTATAATGTGCAGGATGGAATTGATATTGATTACAAAACCGGAGACAGCCATAAGGCGTCAGAAGATTCAGACAGTACAGCGGAGGTATCCAGCTCACAGCAGGAAATCCGGGGCAACAAAAGATCGAAAGTCTATCACTGCCCTGGGCAGAGAGATTATAATAAGATGGCGGATTCAAAGAATCTGATCATTTTCCACAGCGAAAAAGAGGCACAAGCAGCAGGTTATCGAAAAGCACAGCGATAACAGAAAGGACAAAAATATGAGTTTAAATGAGACACCAAGAAGTGACAGAATCCATATCGCATTGTTTGGAAAGAGAAATGCCGGAAAATCAAGCGTGATCAACGCACTGACCAATCAGGAACTGGCAATCGTATCTGAAGTTAAAGGAACGACTACGGATCCTGTATATAAATCCATGGAACTGCTTCCTTTGGGACCGGTCGTAATGATTGACACGCCTGGCCTGGATGATGAGGGTGAATTGGGCGAAAAACGTGTGAAGAAAGCAAAAGAGGTACTGAGCAAAGCAGATATTGCTCTTGTGATTATGGATGCCGCACAGGGAGTAACGAGTTTTGAGCAGGATATGATGGAACTGATGGAGAAGAGAAAGATTCCATATTTGAAAGTGTATAACAAGATTGATCTGTCTGAAAGAGAAGAAACAGATGAGGATGTCTGCTATGTCAGTGCGGTAACAGGAGAAGGAATCCAGGAATTAAAAGAAGCCATTGGCAGGATCGTGCCTTCAGAAAAGGAGACACAGAAGATCGCAGGAGATCTGGTGGATCCGCTGGATCTGGTCGTTCTTGTGGTTCCGATTGATTCTGCGGCGCCGAAAGGCCGTCTGATTCTGCCGCAGCAGCAGACGATCCGGGATCTTCTGGAATCCGGCGCGGCATCTGTGGTTGTCCGGGATTTCGAACTTGCAGGAGTTCTTGAGAAATTAGGAACCAGGCCGGCTCTTGTGATTACGGATTCTCAGGCTTTTGAACAGGTGGCGGAGGATGTGCCGGATGATATTATGCTGACATCCTTTTCTATTTTATTTGCCAGATATAAAGGAGATCTGGAAGAAGAAATCCGCGGTATCCGAGCGCTGAAATCTTTAAAAGATGGTGACAGGATCCTGATTGCAGAGGGATGCACCCACCACAGACAGTGTGACGACATTGGAACCGTGAAGATTCCAAGATGGCTTCGTCAGTACACAGGAAAAGAGTTTCAGATTGAGACAAGCAGCGGAAACGGTTTTCCGGATGATCTGGAGGACTATCAGATGATCATCCACTGCGGCGGATGTATGTTAAACCGCAGAGAAATGAAAAGCCGGATCCAGAGAGCGGTGGAAGCAGGCGTCCCGATTGTAAATTATGGCGTTTTGATTGCCTGCATCAAAGGAATTCTGGAAAGATCCCTGGAGCCTTTTCCGGAAGCGCTTAAAATTTTAAATGAGTTATAAGAGGAATTCTTTACAAAAAGATGGAAGTTTTGTAGAATGGAAAAGCAATGAAAAAAATTCCTGAAACAGGATTTAAGAATAGGAGAAAACCATGAGCAAAGTAAGAACCAGATTTGCACCAAGCCCGACAGGGAAGATGCATGTAGGAAACTTAAGAACTGCCCTGTACGCGTATCTGATCGCGCGCCATGCAGGCGGTGATTTTATTTTGAGAATCGAAGATACTGATCAGGTAAGAAAACTGGAAGGTGCAGAAGAGATCATTTACAAGACACTGGAAAAAGCAGGTTTAAGCCATGATGAAGGTCCGGATAAGGATGGAGGCGTCGGTCCGTATGTCCAGAGTGAGCGTCAGGCTCAGGGTATTTATATGAAATACGCAAAAGAACTGATCGATAAGGGAGAGGCATATTACTGCTTCTGTGATCAGGAACGTCTGGACAGCCTGAAGGTAAAATCAGGGGACGTCATGATCAGCCATTATGACAAGCACTGCCTGTCTCTGAGCAAAGAGGAAGTGCAGGAGAAGCTGGATGCAGGGGTGCCGTATGTGATTCGTCAGAACAATCCGACGGAAGGGACAACATCATTTACGGATGAGATTTACGGAGAGATCACAGTAGATAATATTGAACTGGATGATATGATCCTGATCAAATCCGATGGATATCCGACCTATAATTTTGCCAATGTGGTCGATGATCATCTGATGGGAATCACTCATGTGGTAAGAGGAAATGAATACCTGTCTTCCACACCAAAGTACAATCGTCTTTATGATGCTTTTGGATGGGAAAAGCCTGTCTATATCCACTGCCCGCTGATTACAGATGAGGATCATCAGAAACTGAGCAAGAGAAAGGGACATTCTTCGTTTGAAGATCTTCTGGAGCAGGGATTCCTGCCGGAGGCAATCGTCAATTTTGTGGCGCTTCTTGGATGGAGCCCGGGAGGAGAACAGGAAATCTTTTCTTTAAAAGAACTGGAGGAAATTTTTGACTATCATCACATGTCAAAGACACCGGCTGTTTTTGATATGAAAAAAATCTCCTGGATGAACGGAGAGTATATTAAGGCAATGGATTTCGACCGTTTTAAGGAAATGGCGCTGCCGATCGTTAAGGACGTAATCCATCGGGAGATGGATTTTGATAAGATTCTTTCCATGGTGAAGACGAGAATTGAGAGACTGACAGAAATTCCGGAACATATTGACTTTTTTGAGCAGGTGCCGGATTACGATATTTCCATGTACAAACATAAAAAGATGAAGACAACGCCGGAATCTTCTCTGGATGTATTAAAGGAAGTGCTTCCGGTTATTGAAGCGCAGGAAGATTTTTCCAATGATGCTCTTTATGAAATGCTTCTTGCTTTTGCCAAAGAGCATGGATATAAAAACGGATATGTAATGTGGCCGGTGCGTACAGCACTTTCCGGAAAACAGATGACGCCGGGCGGGGCGACAGAACTTATGGAGCTTCTTGGAAAAGAAGAATCCATCCGAAGGATTAACGCGGCAGTTGGCAAGCTGGAGGCTGAAATTTCGTGAGCAGATTAAGTCAGGCTCAGAAAAAGGCGGTTACGCACAAAGATGGACCGATGATGGTGCTTGCCGGTCCCGGATCGGGAAAGACACTGGTGATCACAAAGCGGGTCCAGTATCTGATCGGTCATTATAAAGTGCAGCCGGAGCATATTCTTGTGATTACATTTACAAGAGCAGCCGCGGCGGAGATGAGAGAGAGGTTTCAAAGGCTGGCAGGGAAGACTCTGCCGGTTTCCTTTGGAACCTTTCATTCTATTTTCTTTATGATGCTCCGGCATGCCTACGGGTACCGGGCAGAAAATATTCTGCCGGAATCCAGGAAATATGACATGATCCGGGAAATTCTCTATGACCGCCGCCTTGATGCAGAGGATGACGGAGACTTAATCCGGTCGGTGATTCAGGAAATCAGTCTGGTCAAAGGACAGATGATTTCTCTGGATTATTATCACAGCAGCAGCTGCGGGGATGAAGTGTTCCGGGAAATTTATGAAGCTTATGAGAAAAAACTGCATCAGAACCGATGGATTGATTTCGATGATATACTGATCTATACGTATGAACTTCTGAAGGAGAGAGAAGATATCCGGGCGGCATGGCAGCAGAGATTCCCATATATCCTGATCGACGAATTTCAGGATATTAATAAAATACAGTATGAGATTGTCAGACTGCTGGCAGAGCCAAAAAGAAATTTGTTTATTGTCGGAGATGATGATCAGTCTATTTACAAATTCCGGGGCGCCCGTCCGGAACTGATGCTGGGATTTCCAAAGGATTATCCGGAGACTCAGCAGGTTATATTAAATACGAATTTTCGGTCGGGAGAAGAAATTGTTACCTTTGGCGAGAAGATCATCTGCCATAATACAAAACGATTTCCAAAAAAAATGGAGGCGTTTCAGGGTCCGAAGCATCCGGTGGAAATCAGAAGATTTAAAGACCAGAGGGAAGAAAATAAACATATTGTATATACGATTCGGGAGGAGATGGCGAAGAAACGGCCTCTGTCTCAGATCGCAGTGCTGACAAGAACCAATCAGGGGCCGAGGCAGCTGATCGGGGCATTGATGGCATATAATATTCCGTTTTGCATGAGAGATGCGGTGCCGAATCTTTTTGATCACTGGATCGCGAAAAATCTGATTGACTACATGCGGCTTGCCATGGGAGACAGAAGGAGAAGTACGTTTCTCAGAGTGATGAACCGGCCGAAACGTTATATCAGCCGGGAATACCTGACAGAGCCGCAGGTCTCTTTTGAAGATCTGCTGGAAAAGACAAAAGAAAAACCATGGCTGTATGACAATATAGAGGAAATGAAAGAGGACATCCGAATCCTTGCTAAGATGACGCCGGCAGCGGCGATCACTTATATCCGAAAATCTGTCGGATACAATGCGTATCTTTCTGAATATGCAGGATTCCAGAGAATGCAGGAAGAAGAACTGACGCAGGTTCTGGAAGAGGTGCAGGACAGTGCAAAAGGATTTGAGACCTATGAAGAATGGTTTGATTATATACAGGAATATACGGAAGAATTAAACCGGCAGTCAAAGGAAAACCAGACAGAAAAAAATGGTGTTGTCATAAGTACAATGCACAGTTCCAAAGGACTGGAATTTGACCGGGTGTTTTTGCCGGATATCAATGAAGATGTGATACCTCATAAAAAATCCATAAAAGAGGAAGATATTGAAGAAGAACGAAGAATGTTCTATGTAGCGGCAACCCGCGCCAGGAAATATCTGCATGTATTTTCGGTAGAAAAGCTGTATAATAAAGACAGCCGGGAATCCAGATTCCTGAAAGAGATAGAAACAACAACGAAAACCGGGGAGGGACACGTATGAGTGATAAGAGAATGACACCGAGAGCCGGAGAATTTTACCGCCATTTTAAGAATAATCTGTATCAGATCATTACGGTGGCAGAACATTCGGAAACAGGGGAAAAGCTGGTAGTTTATCAGGCGCTGTATGGGGACTTTAAAGTCTTTGCAAGGCCTCTTTCCATGTTTATGAGCGAGGTGGACCGGGGGAAATATCCGGAGGCGGAGCAGGAATATCGTTTTGAAAAAGTAGAACCGGAAGATATCAGAAAACAGGAAGATTCCATAATATCAAAGAAACAGGAGGAAGAACCGGAACAGGAAACCCTGAGTTTTGAGGAAAATAATCCGCTTCTTGAGTTCCTGGATGCGCCGGATCATCAGAGCAGGCTGGATGTGCTGATGCGGTATAAAGATACGGTATCCGAGATTATGCTGGATTCCATGAGCCTGTCCATGGACTGTGTTTTGAATGGACAGAGCAGGGAAGAAAAATACAATGAACTGGAAAAAATATTAAAAACAAAAGTACATTACGAAAAAAAGCCCCGCTGATCTCTGGTTCCGGACAGAACCGAAGATCAGGCAGAACTTTTTAGTGAAAGATCAGAAGCTGTCTCCGTCTTCAATAGATTCTTCTAAAATTTCATCAAGAGTATCTGTGACCAGTTTGTATTCCTCATCATCTTCAATGTTTTCAAGATCAAAGGATTCCTCATCCTCTGGGGATACAACATAACGATACAGCAGCAGCGCGGTTTCTTCTTCTTCGCTGTCCAGTTCCTCGACAGGAATCAGTGCGATATAAGTCTGAGGGCCAGCTTCAAAGATGGCGACAACGGCGCAGTCCATAACAGTTCCGTCTTCCAGTTCCAGATGAAGGACAGGGTTATCTTCTTCGATAATGTTATCTTCAAATTCGCTCATGATCATACCTCATTTCTATTGTTTTTTTCACTATACTAAACCTTTCGGAAAAAAGCAAGGAAAGTACGGCAAAAAGCATGAAACCGCGGCTGATTGACAACCCATTTCTTCTATGATACGATACGGAAAAGCAGAGATAAGAATGTCTGTCCTGTGGAACAGACGGAGAGACAACAGCACAGAAAAGAGGCGTGAAGATGATAGAGACAGTAGCATCGGTAAAACTGCCCGTTGGTGAGCAGTTAAAGATCAAAAAGAACTCATTGACGCCGGATCATATGAAAGGGAATGAGAGAAGGATATGCCTCGTCTCAGGAATCTATGGAGATGAACTGGGAGGACAGTATATCTGCAGTGAGATCATCAAAAGGATCAAGGAAGATTATTCCCTGCTGTCAGGAATCGTAGATGTGTATCCGGCCATTAATCCATTGGGGCTGGAGGCCAGGACGCGGTCAGTGCCGATCACGAATATTGACTACAGCACGGTGTTTCCGGGAGATATCAACGGGGGAATGGAAGATTATACAGCGGCAAAACTCGTGGAAGATATGAAGGGCGCGTCCTGCTGTATCGATATCCATTCCAGCAATATTTTCCTCCAGGAGGTGCCGCAGGTACGTCTGAATGACGATTACAGTGAGGAACTGCTTCATTTATCCAAGCAGATGAATACGGATCTGGTATGGATTCATCCGTCTGCTTCCGTGAATCAGGGGAGTCTGGCTTATACGATGAATCAGATGGGGATTCCGGCTCTGGTTACGGAATCAGGGGCGGCTTTCCGGATCAAATATGATTTCTGCGAACAGATCATAGAAGGAATTTTTGCGGTCATGAAAGAACTTGGCATTTGGAACGGACCGGTCAGTCCACGAGAAAAAGTTCCGGTCATCAGGGAAGATGAGATTTTTTATATGAACTGTGAGTCAAGCGGACTGTTTGTCTCACATAAGAGGCTGAAAGATCATGTACGCAAAGGAGAAGTCATCGGGACGATCACGAATCCTCTGCTGGGGGCGGTGGAAGAAGAAATCATTGCGCCGACGGATGGAATTATCATGACACTCAGGGAACATCCGGGAGCAGCGGAAGGTTCTCTGGTGGCAAGAATCATAGGAGGAAATCATCTATGAAAAAAGAAATACTTTATTCGTTTTCCTCTTATCTGAGAAATGAATTTAAGATAGAAGGATACCGGTTTGGAAAACAGGGAGATCTGGCAGAGCCTGCCGCGTGTATCGTAGGGTCCATGCGGGGAAATGAATATCAGCAGCTGTTTATCTGCTCGCTGCTGGTAAAACGGCTGAAAGAACTGGAAGCAGAGGGGGCGATTGTCGGAGAAAATCAGATTCTCGTCGTTCCATGTGTCAATAATTTTTCCATGAATGTCAGGATGAAATACTGGGTATCTGACAACAGTGATATTAACCGTCAGTTTCCGGGGAATTTTGATGGGGATACAACCAGCCGTCTGGCAGCGCATTTATTAGACAAGACGAAAGGATTCCGGTATGGAATTCATTTTCCATCTTTTTACCGGAAAGGAGATTTTATTCCTCATGTGCGGATGCCTTCTACAGGAAAAGAGAGTGTGAGCCTCGCAAACCTGTTCGGTCTTCCGTATGTGGTAACAAGCAAACACCGCAATTATGATAAAACAACTTTAAATTATAACTGGCAGATCAATGGAACCGATGCTTTTTCCGTTTATTCCGGCGCAACGGGAAATCTGGATGAGCCGCTGGCAAAACAGGCAGTGTCATCTGTCCTGCGGTTTCTGACCAGGATGGGAATTTTAAAATATAATTGCCATAATGGGTATATTGCTAGTATTATAGAAGAAGAGGATATGGTTCAGGTAAGAACGAAAGCCGCAGGATTTTTCCGACGGTTTGCCGGAGTCAATGAAGAAGTGCAGAGAGGGCAGATGCTGGGTGAGATTCTGGATCCTTATGAAGGGAACCGCCTGGCGGAAGTCCGGTCAAATGTCAACGGAATCGTATTTTACGCTGCAAACCAGCCGACAATATTGGAAAATGCAACCGCATTTCAGATTATAAAAAAACTACATGAGTAAATGGGAGGAAGCTATGGGAAATGTTAGAAGAGTGTATGTCGAGAAGAAAAAAGACTACGCTGTAAAAGCAAAGGAATTACTGGAAGAATTGAGGCAGTATCTTGGGCTTTCAATCGATGATCTTCGTATCCTGATCCGCTATGATATAGAAGATCTCTCTGATGAAAGCTATCAGAAAGCACTGGGAACGGTTTTCAGTGAACCTCCGGTTGATGAAGTCTATGAGGAGGAATTTCCAAAAGCAGAAGATGAAGTATCCTTCAGTGTAGAATATCTTCCGGGACAGTTTGATCAGAGAGCAGATTCCGCAGAGCAGTGTGTGAAATTGCTGAATGAAGAGGAGAACGCCATCATTCGGAGCGCGACTACTTATGTGGTAAAAGGAAGCTTGTCTGAAGATCAGATGAAGGACATCAAAGAATACTGCATCAATCCGGTAGACTCCAGAGAAACAGACGAGGAAAAACCGGAGACTCTGGCAATGGATTTTGAAGAACCGGAAGACGTTAAGATCGTAGAAGGTTTCCAGGCCATGGGGGACAAAGAACTGAAAGAATTGTATGATTCCCTGAATCTGGCTATGACATTTAAGGATTTCAAACATATCCAGAACTATTTTACAGGGGAAGAGAAAAGAGATCCGTCCATGACAGAGATCCGCGTGCTGGATACTTACTGGTCAGATCACTGCCGTCATACGACTTTCTCAACAGAACTTACGAAAATTGAATTCCAGGAAGGATACTTCCAGGCGCCGCTTAAGATGGCATATGATCAGTATATGGCAGATCACGAAAGTATTTTTGCCGGAAGAGAAGATAAATTTGTCTGTCTGATGGACATGGCATTGATGGCAATGCGCCGTCTGAAGAAAGACGGGAAGCTGGACAACATGGAGGAGAGCGATGAGATCAACGCCTGCAGCATTGTAGTTCCGGTTTCCGTTGATGGAGGAGAAGATGAGGAATGGCTGATCAGCTTTAAGAATGAGACACATAACCATCCGACAGAGATTGAGCCGTTTGGTGGAGCTGCCACATGTCTGGGAGGAGCTATCCGTGATCCGCTTTCCGGCCGTTCTTATGTTTATCAGGCAATGAGAGTGACTGGAGCCGCAGATCCTACAGTACCTTTGAAAGATACGCTGAAAGGAAAACTTCCGCAGAGGAAGATCGTAACCGGAGCCGCACAGGGATATAGTTCTTATGGAAACCAGATCGGACTTGCAACCGGCATGGTCAATGAGATCTATCATCCGGATTATGTTGCAAAACGTATGGAAATCGGTGCTGTTATGGGAGCCGCTCCAAGAAAGAATGTTGTCAGAGAAAGCTCTGATCCTGGAGATATCATTATCCTTCTGGGAGGAAGGACCGGACGCGATGGATGCGGCGGAGCGACAGGATCATCCAAAGTTCATACAGAAGAATCCATTGAGACATGCGGAGCAGAAGTCCAGAAAGGTAATCCGCCGACAGAACGTAAGATTCAGAGACTGTTCCGAAGAGAAGAAGTCAGCCGTCTGATCAAGAAATGCAATGACTTTGGCGCAGGCGGAGTATCTGTTGCCATTGGTGAGCTGGCAGACGGACTGATTGTGGACCTTGACAAAGTGCCGAAGAAGTATGCAGGTCTGGATGGAACGGAACTGGCAATTTCCGAATCTCAGGAGAGAATGGCAGTTGTTGTAGATCCGAAAGATGTGGATCAGTTTCTGGCTTATGCAGCTGAGGAAAATCTGGAAGCAGTGGCAGTCGCTACGGTAACAGAAGATCCAAGACTGATTCTTTCCTGGAGAGGAAAAGAAATCGTTAATATCTCAAGGGCATTCCTTGATACCAATGGAGCTCATCAGGAGACAGAAGTTTATGTTGAGATCCCTCACAGAGTAGAATCTTATTTCAAAGAGAAAGAACAGGATATTCCGGAATCCTTCAAAGAATTGTGCATGAACACATTATCAGATCTGAATGTCTGCTCTCAGAAAGGTCTGGTAGAGATGTTTGACAGCTCTATTGGAGCAGCAACCGTTACCATGCCGTATGGAGGAAAATACCAGATGACTCCGATCCAGACGATGATCGCGAAACTGCCGATCCTGGAAGGAGAATCTAATACCGTAACAATGATGAGTTATGGATTTGATCCATATCTTTCAAAATGGAGTCCGTTCCATGGAGCTGTTTACGCGATTACAGAATCCATTTCAAAGATTGTCGCATCTGGAGGAAATTATAAAAAGATCCGTCTTACGTTCCAGGAATATTTCAAACGTCTGGGAGAGGACAAGACACGCTGGGGACAGCCGGTAGCAGCCCTGCTTGGTGCTTATCAGGCACAGATCGGATTTGGCCTTGCGTCTATTGGCGGAAAAGACAGTATGTCCGGTACGTTTAATGATATCGATGTGCCTCCGACTCTGGTATCTTTTGCTGTTGATGTGGCGAATGTAAAGAATGTAATTACACCGGAACTGAAGAAACCAGGAAATCGTCTGATTCGTCTGTGTCTTCCGACAGATGCTTATGATCTTCCGGTTTACGTAGAAGTGAAGAAGATCTACAAACAGATCCATAAACTGATTAAGAAAGGACAGATTAAGTCCGCTTATGCCATTGGAGCCGGCGGAACGATGGAAGCAGTGGCTAAGATGGCCTTTGGAAACGGATATGGCGTAAAATTTGATGAAGAGGTAACGCTTTCCGATCTGACAGATCCACGCTTTGGTTCTTTCGTAGTCGAGATGGATTCCAGAGATATCCATAAGCTGGGAATTCCGGGACTGCTGTTAGGAGAGATCATTGAAGAACCTGAATTTGTATTCGGTGATGAGAAAGTGACTCTTGAAGAGGCAGAGGAAACATGGAAAGAGCCTTTGGAGAGCGTATTCCCTACAAAATCAGAAGGAAGTCAGGATACATTGAATATTTCCCGCCTGTATCAGAAAGGAAATGTATATGTATGCAGGAATAAGATCGCAAAACCAAAGGTATTTATTCCTGTATTCCCGGGAACCAACTGTGAATATGACTCTGCAAAAGCGTTCGAGACAGCAGGGGCAGAGGTTATCACAAAAGTATTTAAGAACCTGGATGCTCAGGGAATCCGTGATTCTGTGGAAGTATTTGAAAAAGCAATCAAAGAATCCCAGATGATCATGTTCCCAGGCGGATTCAGCGCAGGAGATGAACCGGAAGGTTCCGCAAAATTCATTGCCGCTGCATTCAGAAATGAGAAATTAAAAGAAGCGGTTATGGATCTTTTAGAGAACAGAGACGGTCTGGTGCTCGGTATCTGTAATGGATTCCAGGCATTGATCAAACTCGGACTGGTTCCGGAAGGAAAGATTGCAGAGCAGACGGCAGGATCTCCAACGCTGACAACAAACCGAATCGGTCGTCACGTATCCAAGATTGCGTATACGAAAGTCGTATCCGATCTGTCACCATGGTTTAACAAAGTAAGTGTAGGAGATACTTTCAGTATCCCGGTTTCCCATGGAGAAGGACGTTTTGTGGCAGACAATGATGTGATCGAGAAGCTGTTTGTCAACGGACAGGTTGCTACTCAGTACGTTGATCTGGGAGAAGATCCGACAATGGATGAAGATTACAATCCAAATGGATCCTATTTCGCAATCGAAGGAATCACAAGTCCGGACGGAAGAGTTCTTGGCAAGATGGGACACTCTGAGAGAAAGGGAATCCATGTAAGTGAGAATATTTACGGAAACAAAGATCAGAAGATCTTCGAATCCGGAGTGGAATATTTTAAATAGAATATAAACTTGGGAGATGACCGGTTTCGATTGGAACCGGTCATCTCTTTTTGTTGAGCTGTTTGAATGGAGTGATTTTGATTTTCCGGATGCGGTTTCCGGCGGCAGAAATTACCTGAAAAACCGCCTGATGATCTTGGGCCTGTTCTCCTTCTTTTGGAAGATGTCCAAGAAGCTGGATCATATACCCGCCGATGGACTCATAATCCCGGGAATGCAGATCCAGATGAAGAAGGCTGTTAATATCGTCCAGTTTCATAGAGGCAGATACAAGGCAGGCTCCTTCTTTCATTTTCTGAAACGGAGCCTTCTTTTTGATGTCATATTCATCCCGGATATCACCGAAAATCTCTTCAACGATATCTTCCAGCGTAATGAGACCGGCAGCTTCTCCATATTCATCCAGTACGATGGCAAAGCTTAACGACTGCTCTTTCATCTGGAGCAGAAGATCAGAAACTTTCTGTGTTTCGTAAGTAAAAAAGGCAGGACGCATGATCTCTTTTGGGCAGAAGCCGGCCGTTTCATGCCGGATACAGTAAAAATACAAATCTTTCAGATAGAGAATTCCTGCCACGGTATCTTTTGTGTCTCTGAACACCGGGAGACGGGAACGGCCGCTTTGAAGAAAAGTATTTACCACTTCATCATAAGATGCATCCAGAGAAACGAAAGAAATGTCAACCTTCGGAAGCATAATATCCCTGGCAGTCAGATTTTTAAAATCAAAAACATTATCCAGCATCTGCTTTTCCTCTTCCTCAATGGCGCCGTTTTCGTAACCGGCATGGACGATCGTTCGGATTTCTCTTTCTGTCATGACCTGATTTGTATAGTCTGGATCCATTTTCATAAGGCGGAGCAGGGCTCTGGATATCTTATGGATCAAAACAATCAGCGGAGAAAGGATGCGAAGCATAAGGGAAATAGCAGGCGCGTATGCCAGAGCGAGACGAAGATTATAGACGGATGCAAAAGTTTTCGGGGTAATTTCACCGAAAAGAAGGATCAGGAGTGTGAGAATCCCGGCGGCAATTCCGGCACCGATATTTCCGAATATTTCAATGGCAATGGACGTGGAAAGGGATGTCAGGGAGATATTGACCAGATTATTTCCAATCAGGATTCCGGACAGCATCTGCCCGGGATTTTCAATTAACCGGCAGAGGGTGCGTGCCCGCTTGTCTCCTTCTTCTGCCAGGACAGAGACGCTGTGTGGATTTACAGTTGTAAGAGCCGTCTCAGCGGATGAAAAGAAACCGGAAAGAGCCAGCAAAGAAAGAATAGCAGCAATCTGAAAGACCAGACTCGTATTCAAAATAAATTCCTCCTGTCATGTGTTAAGATTACTGTACGATACGTTGCAGAAAAAACATACAGTCTGAGAATAGTCTTTGCAAAAAAGCGGGAAAACATAAGTCAGATCAGCAGAGATCCTTTCTCTTGTAAGTTTTTTTCTCTGTGATAAAATAGAAGAGTAACCAGATACAGGAGACATCAGTCTGACGGATAGGAGAGAGACATATGGCAAATGAAACATTAGAAGTATTAAAAACAAGAAGAAGCATTCGAAAATATAAAAGTACGCAGATACCAGAGGAGCTTTTGGATGAAATCCTGGAAGCGGGAACCTATGCTGCCTGCGGAATGGGAAAGCAGGGTTCCATGATGGCAGTTGTTCAGGATCCGGAGCTGGTTGCAAAACTTTCAAAAATGAATGCGGAAATCATGGGAACAGATACGGATCCTTTTTACGGGGCTCCGACCGTTGTTGTTGTATTTTCTGATACAAAACGCCCAACGCATGTGGAGGATGGAAGCCTTGTCATGGGCAATCTGCTGAATGCGGCTCACGCAGTGGGAATTGATTCCTGCTGGATTCATCGCGCCAGGGAAGTATTTGAGACAGAAGAAGGAAAGAAAATGAAGAAAGAGTGGGGAATTCCAGACGATTATATCGGCGTGGGAAACTGCATCCTTGGATATCGTGACTGTGAATATCCGGAGGCAGCTCCGCGGAAAGAGGACTATATTATAAGAGTCGGCAGATAAGAGCCGCAAATCTTTTATTTTCTGCATTGACAACGATTCTCAATTAGGATATGATACAGATAATCTATGAGGGAGTAGCTGGCAGAGATACTGCAGCAGCATCAACATAATGATTGGAAGGAATCTGGTGCTGCTTTAATTAGCGAGACTCATGGGCGTTATCCGGCGCCTGTGAGTTATTTTTTTGCGCCGTAAAATGAACTCCCGGTTTGTAATAAAAGTACGGCCAGACGTGGAAAAGAGATTGAGGAACATTAGGAGGAAAAACATGGATATTATGTCACTTTTTATTTTGGCAGCAGGACTGGCCATGGATGCTTTCGCTGTCTCCATCTGCAAAGGACTTGCCATGAAGAAAGCAACGATGGGAAAAGCGGCCGTTGCAGGATTGTGGTTTGGAGGATTTCAGGCGTTAATGCCGGTGCTGGGCTTTTTGCTGGGAACACAGTTTCGCCGGCAGATCACAGCAGTCGATCACTGGATCGCTTTCGTTTTACTGGCGGCCATTGGTGCAAATATGATCAAAGAAGCCTGTTCCGATGAGGAAGAGATCGATGATGGTTCTTTAAATTTTAAAGAAATGTTTATGCTGGCGGTGGCAACGAGTATTGACGCTCTGGCAGTAGGAATTACGTTTGCGTTTTTAAAGGTAAATATTATCACTGCGGCATCCATAATAGGAATCATCACCTTTGTGATCGCTGCTGCGGGAGTAAAAATCGGAAATATTTTTGGGACCCGGTACAAATCCGGAGCAGAGCTTGCAGGCGGCGTAATTCTGATACTTTTGGGGGCGAGGATCCTTCTGGAGCATTTGGGGATTTTGTAAAAAAAAAGAAATTTCGAAAAGTCAACCCTTTCTTTTTTTTTTCGGATAGTGTAATATAGAAGAGCACCACAAGATGTAGTGCTTTATGAAAGAAAAAACAACTATATTTAGTATTAAGCATGTAATGTTAAAGGTGGGGAATTATGAGTTCTAAAGTCAAAACAAAGATTATCAAGAGGAACGGGGAAGAAGTTGATTTCGATCTGTCTAAGATCGTGAATGCGATAAAGAAGGCAAACCACGAAGTTCCGGCTATTCACAAGATGAATCAGCACCAGATCAGGGCGGTTGCGGACAACGTGGCAGCACAGGTAAAGAATTCTTCCCATGCTGTGAATGTAGAAGATATCCAGAACATGGTTGAGACCGGTATTATGGAGATGAGAGGATATGAGGTCGCTCAGAAATATGTAAGATATCGTTTTAAACGGGAATTATCAAGAAAATCCAATACAACCGATGATGGAATTTTATCTTTGATTGAGAATATCAATGAGGAAGTTACACAGGAAAATTCCAATAAAAATCCGGTGATCAACTCAACTCAGAGAGATTATATGGCCGGAGAAGTCAGCAAAGACCTGACCAGAAGAGTGCTTCTGCCGGAAGAGATTATCCGCGCTCATGAAGAAGGAATCATTCATTTCCATGATTCCGATTATTTTGCGCAGAAAGAACATAACTGCGATCTGATCAATCTGGAAGATATGCTTCAGAATGGTACGGTGATCAGTGAAACGATGATTGAAAAGCCACATTCTTTTTTCACTGCATGTAATGTTACGACACAGATTGTTGCCCAGGTAGCCAGCAATCAGTATGGCGGACAGTCTTTCACTCTGGCGCACCTGGCTCCGTTTGTTGATGTGAGCAGAAAAAAACTTCGCAGAAATGTTATTAAGGAAAGAGAAGCGTGCCATGAGACAATGGATGAAGCTGTTATTGATCAGATTACAGAGATGCGTCTTCGTGATGAGATCAAACAGGGAATCCAGACGATCCAGTATCAGCTGGTAACATTAATGACATGCAATGGGCAGGCGCCGTTTGTTACAGTTTTTATGTATCTGGATGAAGTGCCGGAAGGCAGAACAAGAGATGACCTTGCCATGGTTATTGAAGAAGTATTAAAACAGAGAATTCAGGGCGTGAAGAATGAAAAGGGAGTGTGGATCACACCGGCGTTCCCGAAACTGATCTATGCACTGGATGAAGATAATATCACGCCGGATTCAAAATACTGGTATCTGACGGAATTAGCAGCCAAATGTACCGCAAAACGTATGGTTCCGGATTATATTTCTGCCAAAGTCATGCGTTCGCTGAAACAGGGAGAAGTATATACCTGTATGGGATGCAGATCTTTCCTGACAGTGGAAGATTCCCAGAGAAATCCGGACGGAAGCCATAAGTTCTATGGAAGATTCAATCAGGGAGTTGTGACCATCAATCTGGTTGACGTGGCATGTTCTTCTGAAGGCGACATGGATGAATTCTGGAAGATTCTGGATGAAAGACTGGAACTTTGCCACAGAGCTCTCCGCTGCCGTCATGAGAGACTTCTCGGCACGGTATCCGATGTGGCGCCGATCTTATGGCAGCATGGTGCTCTGGCAAGGCTGAAGAAAGGAGAAACCATTGACAAACTGCTGTACAATGGATATTCTACCATCTCTCTCGGATATGCGGGATTATACGAAATGTGCGTAAGGATGACAGGAAAATCCCATACAGATCCTGAAGCAAAAGAATTTGCACTGAAAGTTATGCAGAAGCTGAATGATAAGTGCAAGGAATGGAAAGAAGCGGAAAACATCAGTTATTCTGTTTATGGAACTCCGATGGAATCCACAACATACAAATTTGCAAAATGTCTGCAGAAACGTTTTGGAATTATTCCAGGAGTTACAGATAAGAACTATATCACAAACAGCTATCATGTACATGTAACAGAAGAAATTGACGCTTTCAGCAAGCTGGCATTTGAAGCGGAATTCCAGAAATTATCACCGGGCGGCGCGATCAGCTATATTGAAGTGCCGAACATGCAGGACAATATTCCGGCTGTTTTATCCGTTATGCAGTTTATTTATGATAATATCATGTATGCGGAGCTGAATACCAAGAGTGATTACTGTGAAGTATGCGGATATGACGGTGAGATTCAGATCAAAGAAGATGAATCAGGAAAACTGATCTGGGAATGCCCGAATTGTGGAAACACAGATCAGGATCAGATGTTTGTGGCACGCCGAACCTGCGGATATATCGGAACACAGTTCTGGAATCAGGGACGAACGCAGGAAATCAAAGACCGAGTGCTTCATCTGTAAGGAAAGGAACAGGATATGTATTACGGAGAGATCAAGAAATGTGATATTGCCAACGGAACCGGCGTGCGCGTCAGCCTGTTTGTATCCGGATGCAGGAACTGCTGTCCGGGCTGTTTTAATAAAGAAACGTGGGATTTTCAATATGGGAATCCATATACGCCGGAGACGGAACAGGAGATTCTTGATCTTCTGAAACCGGATTATATCGAAGGATTCTCCCTGCTGGGCGGGGAGCCCTTCGAGCCGGAAAACCAGGCAGTGCTGGAAGGTCTTCTCAAACGGATCAAAGAATTATATCCAGAGAAAAATGTATGGTGTTATACCGGATATCAATATGACAAGGATTTAAAACCAGGGGGAAAGGTTTACACAAAGCATACAGAAGAGATGCTTTCCTGCATTGATATTCTGGTAGATGGAAGATTTCTGGAAGAGGAGAAGGATATTACGCTGAAATTCCGGGGAAGCAGGAACCAGCGGATCCTGGAATTGGGAAAAGAAAGAGAATAATATCAGGCAGATAAAAAGAGCAGGGGAGATATATGAATCATAAGGAAAAACGGGTGATCATGCTTTTAAATGCAGCGATCGCCATTGCAGCAGCCGCGCTGGCTCTGAATTTGTTCTGGTCTTTAAAGGATGAGAGCAGCGGTTTGGCAGACAGGATGGCAGCTGTAGAAGAAACAGAGAAGTCTGAGAAAACAGAAACCAAATCAGATTCTGCTTCTGATCAGAAGGGTACGGGAGAAACATCGACAGAGAACGACAGCAGGGTAAAGACACAGGAAGAGATAAAAGAGTTGATGGAAGGCCGCTCTTCAAAACTGTTTCCGGATATCAATCAGCGGTATCTGGAAAATGAGGAAGCAAAGATGCTGAAAACGTATGAACAGGCGCAGTACGCAATTGATGAGTTATATGCGCTGAATGGCCGGACTTTTGTGGAGAATCATTCTGTGATCAAAAAGTATTTTACAAAGCAGAGTGATGGAAAATATTATAAGACCTGGTATGACGGAGGAACCTCCGCAACGATAGATCGGGAAGATTTTAATCGGTATGGACAGAAAAATCTCGATCTGCTGGTATCCAGAAGAGAAGAGTTATCTAAGTAAGGTTACTTTGCCATGTATTTATATAGGACGCTGTGCTGAGATCAACGGGTTTGATTTCGGCACAGCGTCATTTTGATATAAAAAGAATATGATCACCTGGTCAGCGTACACATTTCTTCGCAAAGGAATTATCGATCAGTTTCTTAAATGGAACAGGTTCCTTCAATTCTCCGGCTTCTTTCAGAATGTCCTGGAGAAGATCAAAGCCTTCTCTGGAAAATTCAGGAGTTTCCTTAAAAGTATCCTGCTTTTTATAGCGGTGTGTGATCTGAATCAGATCTTTTTTCGAAATATCAGGGAATTGTTTTTCAATAACAGCGGCAATCTCTTCTGCAGAGTGTTCGGCAACATATTTCTGCCCTTTGGCAACCGCGTTGGTAAAGCCCTGGATGATTTCAGGGTTTTCTTTGATATAACTTTTCTTTGCACAGTATGCGGTATAAGGAACAAAACCGCTTTCTACGCCGAGGGAGGCAGCCACATATCCGGCGCCCTGACTTTCGAGCATAGTGGCGTTCGGTTCAAATTCCACGGTGAAGTCGCCGGTTCCGCCGGAGAAAGCACCGGAAGTATTGGCAAAATCAATATTCTGGATCAGATTTACATCCTTCTTCGGATCAAGACCGTGCTTTTTCAGAATATATTCCAGGATCATCTGCGGCATTCCGCCTTTCCGGCCTCCGATCAGATCTTTTCCTTTCAGGTCCTCCCATTGAAAATTGTTTGTTTTTTCTCTTGAGACGAGGAAGTTTCCGGCTCTCTGGGTCAGCTGGGCAAAACATACAGCATAATCGCTGTTCCCCTCGTTATACTGATAAATGGCTGCTTCAGGCCCCATAAACCCAATGTCTGCGTTTCCGGAAATGACAGCAGTCATGGTTTTGTCAGCGCCAAAACCAGTGTCCACCGACAGGGAGATTCCTTCATCTTCAAAATATCCTTTTTCTATGGCAACATACTGTGGAGCATAAAAAATAGAATGGGTGACTTCATTTAAGGTAACTTTTGTAAGTTTTTGGTCTTTTTCTTTACCAAAACTGCATCCGGTAAGGCAGAAACAGACAGCCGCAGCAAGCAGCAGACAAGGACGGATAAATTTCATAAAACCTCCTGGGAAGTGATTGTACTATAAAATATTCTAAAAAAATGAAAAAGTGCCCGCGCCTTGACAAGGAACGGCAATATGTGCAGAATAGAAGAATAATAAGAAGGAGGACGGTATGCGAAAGAAAACAGGAAAAGTCATAGCAGTTATGCTGATCACAGCGGTGCTGGTGCTTGCAGGCTGTCAAAGCAAAGGCCAAAGCACAGCACAGTCAGAAAACACAGATACGGATGCGGCAGAGACAGCCAGTGAACTGGTGATTGAGATCGATCCGGGACATGGAGGAGATCAGCCGGGGGCATGTGCCGAATATTCAGGAACAGAGATCATGGAAAAGGATCTGAATCTTAAGATTGCGCAATATATGAAAGAAGCGCTGGAAAGGTATCCTGGAACAAAAGTGTATCTTACAAGAGAAGGTGATCAGGATGTGGATCTGGAAGACAGGGTTGCGAAAGCAAAGGAAGACAAAGCAGATCTTCTGGTGAGCATCCATAACAACGCAGACGGAAAGCTTGCAGGGTATGATAATGGGTGTACGGTTTTGACGGCGAAAGGAGATTATAAGCCTTCTTACGCTCAGACCGAGCAGGAGCTTGCCTGCTGCATCCTGGCGGAGCTGGAAGATCTTGGAATTGAAAACCAGGGAATCCTGCTAAGAACCTCAGAAAATAATTCCAGATATGAAAATGGGAGTCTGTCTGATTACTACAGTATCGTAAAGAACAGTCTTTTATCAGAAATACCGGGAATTATTGTGGAACATGCCTTTATCGATGATCCTGAAGACTATCAGAAATTTCTTTCTTCTGATGAAAAGTTAAAACAGCTTGGAGAGGCAGATGCAAAAGCTGTTGCCAAATATTACCGGCTGGGAAATGAGAAAAATGAGCTGAAAAATGTAGAAGAAAAGATTCTTCTTATTTCAGATCCGGAAGGAAAAAATAACAAGCATTACAGCCAGACATATTTCTGATTTTTGGGAAAAATCCATAAAATGAGAGGAACCGGGAACGTCAAGTTCCCGGCATTATGAAAAAGTATGAAAAAAAGTTTTAGCAAAGATAGCATTGGGTATCAGCTACTTGCTATGTTTATAGTATAGACAGAAAATGTGAACAAAATGTGATGATTTATTGAGAAAAATATGACCGAATGCCAATTTTTCAGTAAATTAGACGGCCGGCAGAGGGAAACCGAATGCTTTTCTTTGTACAAAAAAAAATAATAGAGTGAAACTACTTGAAAAAATGAAGCATGTAGTATAGAGTAAAAACTGCGAATTTCATAAAGATAAAATAGTTTTCAACCAAAACAAAATCTCTGGAGAGTCTCATATATGAGCGCCGAAGGTGTACGGCTGCGCTGCGCAGTTAATCTCTCAGGCAAAAGGACAGAGCTTAATAGCAATGTGTTAAATATTCTTTAGAGCGGATGTTGATATCGGCTCTTTTTTGTTTTGTGAAAATGTAATTTAGCAGAACAAAATCTCTGGCGGAGTTGAAGAAGTTGAAAAAGGTTCGCACATAAAAAATATTGGAGGGAAAACTATGTTAGCAACAGTAAATCAGGCATTGGAGAACATCGATAATTTTATCTGGGGGCTTCCGCTGATCATTTTGATCCTGGCAACGGGTATTTTACTGACAGTCAGGTTAAGAGGACTGCAGATCAGACATTTGGGGAAAGCGCTCCACTATGTGTTTCACAATGAAGAAGACGGAGATGGAGAAGTTACCAGTTTTGGAGCTTTGTGTACGGCACTATCCGCAACGATTGGAACGGGAAATATCGTCGGCTGTGCGACAGCCATTGTTGCCGGAGGACCGGGAGCCATGTTCTGGATGTGGATGGCAGCGCTTTTTGGAATGGCGACAAAATATACAGAGGGTATGCTTGCGGTAAAATACCGTGAAATCGATGAGGAAGGTCATGCGCTCGGAGGACCATTCTACTATATCGAAAAAGGAATGGGGAAAAACTGGAAATGGCTGGCGAAAGTCTTCTGTGTCTTTGGGGTTATGGTTGGTCTGTTTGGAATCGGAACTTTTACCCAGGTCAATGGAATTACCTCTGCGGTCAATAACTTCTTTGATCCAAACAATGCCAATACCATTGCTTTGTTTGGAAGGGAATATTCCTGGAGTGTGGTAATTGCCGGAATCATTCTGACGGTTTGTGTCGGGCTGGTTGTCATTGGAGGCATTCAGAGAATTTCCAAAGTATCTGAGATTATCGTTCCGTTTATGGCAGTTACTTACGTAGCAGTATGTCTGATCATTGTATTTACCCATCTTTCTGAGCTTCCATCCGCTCTGGCTGAAATCGTTCAGTCTGCCTTTGGACTTCGTGCGGCAGCAGGAGGAGCCCTGGGCGCAATGATGGTAGCGATGCAGAAAGGAATTGCAAGAGGAATCTTTTCCAATGAAGCCGGACTTGGATCTGCTCCGATCGCGGCAGCAGCGGCTCAGACTAAGGAGCCGGTCCGCCAGGGACTTGTTTCCATGACAGGAACTTTTATTGATACAATTGTTATCTGTTCCATGACAGGTTTTGCCATTGTAATGACCGGCGCCTGGGATATGGGATTAGACGGTGTGGAAGTGACAACAAAAGCGTTTGCCATGGGACTTCCATTCCCGGAAAGAGTATCAGCATTCCTGCTTATGATCTGCCTGGTATTTTTCGCGTTTACAACTATTCTGGGATGGGATTATTACAGCGAGCGCTGTCTGGAATATCTGACCAATGGGAAACAGATGGCAGTAACGGTATTTAAATGGCTGTATATTTTAGCTGTATTTATCGGACCATTTATGACGGTAAGCGCAGTATGGACCATTGCAGATATCTGCAACGGTTTGATGGCATTTCCAAACCTGGTGGCGCTGTTAGCATTAAATGGAGATGTCGTAGCAGAGACAAAAGATTATTTTATGCGTTTAAAAGCCGTAAGGGCGCAGGAAAGAGCGGTTACTTTAAGAAGCGAATAGGAAAATACTTCTTTACTTTAGTGTGCTAATCATGTATAGTGGAAAGAGAAGTTCAGAAAGGAAGTACACGCCAATGAGTAAGAAGATTAGAACAGAAGCTGTGAAGAATTTATTTCAGGCTGTTTTAACATTGGAGACAGAAGAAGAATGTTTTACGTTTTTTGAGGATTTATGTACCGTGAACGAATTGGAATCGCTGGCTCAGAGGTTTGAGGTGGCGACGATGCTCCGTGATAAGCACACATATCTGGAAGTTGCGGAAAAGACCGGAGCTTCTACGGCAACCATCAGCAGAGTGAATCGTTCCCTGAATTATGGAAGTGATGGTTATGATATGGTATTTCGTAAAATGAAGAAGAAATAGGTCTGGCCTATTTCTTCTTTTTTTTGTGGGAATCTTCTTCCGGATCATGATACATCTGATCAATCATCCGCTCCATTACCTGTTTGCGCAGGTAGATGTCATATCCCAGCAGGGTAATAAATGAAAATTGTGACAGCAGTTCTTTTTCTTCTCCGCCGGGAAGATCTTCGAAAGTTTTTTCTGCTCTTTGAAAGGTTTCAAAGATGGATTCCTGGATGTGTTCGGTGTAATTATGTTCAGATTCAAAAATCTTTTGATATATCTGATAAAAAGAAAGCTCCTGCTTATCATCATACGCCAGATCTGTCAGCGGAGACAGGATATGCTGGATATCCGAGATAGACAGGAAACTCTTCAGATAATAAATATAGATCAAAAGAATCATATGATTCCGGGTATATTTCTTTTTAACCGAAGGCGGCAGAAGATGATTTTTTGAATAATTGTTGATCATGGTTTTGGTAAAGATCTTATCATCTTCATGACGTTTTGTGTTTTTCAGCTGTTCTTCCAGGAAAGTTGTAATCTGATCCATGTAAAGATCGATCTTTGGAATATCTTCCGGTGCGACACAGTCTAACTGCATCCATTCTTTTAGTTTCTCATGAAATTCCATAACATCCTCCTTCTTTGGATATATTATAAGGTTATTTAAACAAGATGACAAGTGCCCGGTGCATTTTGCCAGGTAATGTAGTATAATGAAATTCTATGATAAAAGAAGGAAAGGAAAACAGCATGGGAATTTATGATACATTAAATGAACAACAAAAAGAAGCGGTTTTCTGCACAGAAGGACCACTTCTTCTGCTGGCGGGGGCCGGATCTGGAAAGACAAGAGTCCTGACTCACAGGATTGCCTATCTGATCGATCAGGGGGTAAATCCGTATCATATCATGGCAATTACGTTTACCAACAAGGCGGCAAAAGAGATGAGAGAGAGGGTGGATCAGCTGGTAGGATATGGAGCAGAACATATCTGGGTCAGTACCTTCCATTCTACCTGTGTCAGGATTTTAAGACGGCATATTGATAAGCTGGGATATGGAAACAGCTTTACGATTTACGATGCGGATGATCAGAAATCTTTGATCAAAGGAATCTGCAAACAGTTTAAGATCGATACCAAAATGATGCCGGAGCGAAGCATTATCCGGGAAATTTCTTCTGCCAAAGATGAGTTTATGACGCCGGCTGAGTATGAAACCAGACATCAGTATGATTTTAATAAGAAGAAAATCGCAGAAATTTACAGGGAATATCAAAAGCAGTTAAAAGCCAACAATGCACTGGATTTTGATGATCTGCTGTTTAAGACGGTGGAACTGTTTCAGTTTCATCCGGAAGTGCTGGACTATTATCAGGAAAGATTCCAGTATATTATGGTGGATGAATATCAGGATACGAATACCATACAGTTTCAGCTGATCAGCATGCTGGCAAGAAAATACAGGAACCTATGCGTGGTAGGCGACGATGATCAGTCTATTTACAAATTCCGGGGAGCCAATATTAAAAACATCCTGAATTTTGAAAATGTCTTTCCGGATGCTCAGGTTATTAAGCTGGAACAGAATTATCGCTCCACAAAGAATATTCTGAATGCGGCAAATGAGGTCATTTCCAATAACGCAGGGAGAAAGGAGAAGAAGCTTTGGACGGAGAATGAAGCAGGTGATCTGATTGAATTTCATCAGTATGGGACAGAATATGAAGAGGCAGGACGAATTGCCGATGAGATTGAAAAGCTGGCAAAGGAAGGCTATGAGTATAAAAATATGGCAGTCCTTTACAGGACCAACGCGCAGTCCCGTGTTTTTGAGGAAAGATTTATGATCAAAAATATACCATACCGGATCGTAGGAGGAACTAATTTCTATCAGCGAAAAGAAGTAAAAGATATGATATGTTACCTGAAAGCGGTTGGGAACGGTATGGACGATCTGGCAGTCCGCCGTATCATCAATGTTCCGCGAAGAGGAATCGGGGCGGCTACCATTGATAAAATTAATGCATATGCGATTGAAAATGACATCAGTTTTCTGGATGCCTGTTTCCAGGCAGAAGAGATCACATCCCTGGGAAATGCAAAAAAGAAGATCCAGGGATTTGCAGATATGATTCAGGAATTTCGGGATCAGGAAAAGCAGGGATCCCTGGAAGAGCTCTTTGATTATATTCTAGAAAAGACAGGGTATGTAGAGCAGCTGGAAGCAGAAAAGACAGAAGAAGCAGAAGGAAGGATTGAGAACATCAATGAACTTCTGAATAAGGTTGTTACATATGAGCAGGAAGCGGAGGAACCGAGTCTGGGAGAACTTCTGGAAGAGATCGCTCTGGTTGCGGATATTGATGATCTGGATGAATCAGACAACAGAGTCGTTTTGATGACGCTGCACAGCGCAAAAGGTCTGGAGTTTCCATATGTATTTATCTGCGGCATGGAAGATGGTATTTTCCCAAGTTACATGACAATCATTTCCGAGAATGATGAGGATATGGAAGAAGAACGCCGATTATGTTATGTGGGGATTACGAGAGCTAAGAAGAAGCTGTATTTAAGTGCGGCAAAACGAAGAATGATGCAGGGAAGAACTCAGTTTAACAAAGTTTCCAGATTTATTGATGAGATTCCGGAGGAACTTCTGGAGACGGGACAGGATTTTTCCAAAAAGGAGAACAGGATAGAAAAGGATATGTTTTCCGCTAACCGCAGAAATCGGTTTAGAAAGCCGTATCAGGCAAAATCATTTGCTCCGCCGAAGATCGACCAGCTATCCTATGATGTGGGAGATCAGGTGACGCATATTAAATTCGGTAAAGGAACGGTAACGGAGATTGTTTCCGGAGGCCGCGATTTTGAAGTAACTGTAGATTTCGAAAAATGCGGGGTAAAAAAGATGTTTGCTTCATTTGCGAAATTGAAAAAAGTCGAAGGAAATCAATAAAAAAAGTTAGTATTGGGCAGAAATAAGTGATATAATAAAGAAAACACATAAGAAAGGATGAGCGGCATGAAAAATTTCAGTGATTTGTTAGAAATGGCAAAGGTATCAGACATCATCAGCAATAAGGATAAGGACGATAACAAGATTGTATGGGTGCTTGCGATCATTGGTGCGATTGCAGCAGTAGCCGGAATCGCTTATGCAGTGTACAAATATCTGACTCCGGATTATATGGATGATTTTGATGATGACTTCGACGATGATTTTGATGATGATTTCTTTGATGATGATGATCTGGATTCAGAGGAAGACAAGATTGAAGAAGTAGAATAGCATGATTTGAACGTGTCAGCTGTCGTAATTTAGTTACGGCAGCTTTTTCTTGCAAAAAAATGAAAAAAATTGTTGACAATTGCATAATGCTTCTGTATAATAAATTTTGCTGCTGAGGAAAAGCAGAAAAACAAAATAACAGTCCGGGGTGTGGCTCAGCTTGGCTAGAGCGCTTGATTTGGGATCAAGAGGTCGCAGGTTCGAATCCTGTCACCCCGATTTAAGCGGGTGTAGTTCAATGGTAGAACTCCAGCCTTCCAAGCTGATCACGTGGGTTCGATTCCCATCACCCGCTTTTTGAGTCTGTAGCTCAGCTGGATAGAGCAACGGCCTTCTAAGCCGTGGGTCGGGGGTTCGAATCCCTTCAGGCTCGTTTTGTTCTGTAAGAACGATATATGACAGGAAGTCTGTCAGTCTGTGGTTATGGTGGGTATAGCGCAGCTGGTTAGCGCGCCAGATTGTGGCTCTGGAGGCCGTGGGTTCGAATCCCATTACCCACCTTTTATTTATGCCCTTTCATGGCATGGATAGAATCAGGGTGTGTAGCTCAGGTGGTAGAGCACTTGACTTTTAATCAAGTTGTCCGGGGTT